>VOFI01000284.1_pt1 | contig 26001 bp, 24 predicted proteins | sample 5384131 | NCBI WGS metagenome assembly VOFI01 (sample SAMN12384728, study PRJNA508395) | human gut metagenome | isolation source: healthy gut H | host: Homo sapiens | reverse complement strand
GGTACAGCTGGTGGTCCTACCGCGCAGGCGCCCGCGCCCGGAACGTCGGATGGCGCATTGACTACTTCTGCGTTTCCAATCCGCTGGCTCCCAGGGTGAAGGGGGCCGCCATCCATCCGGACGTGACGGGGTCCGACCATTGCCCCGTCAGCCTGGAAATTGACTGCTGAACGCGGTCTTCCATACGGTTTTCAACTGCAAAAAATTCATGATGATGGAACAAGAATTGCCTCTGCTGGTGGTTGCCACGCGCAACGCCCACAAGACCGGGGAAATCCGCGCCATGCTGGCCGGAGAATGGGAAGTGAAGGACCTTGCCGACTACCCCCAGGCTCCGCCCGTGGATGAAACGGGAGTCACGTTTACGGAGAACGCCACGCTCAAGGCTCTTTCCGCTTCCAGGTGCATTCCCGGCGTCCTGCTGGCGGATGATTCCGGGCTGGAGGTGGATGTGCTGGGCGGCCGTCCCGGCGTCTGGTCCTCCTCCTTCGGCGGGGAGGAAGGGAACCACGCGCGGAACAACCTCCGCATGATGGAGGAACTGCGGCGCGCCGGAGTCAAGCCGGGGGACAAGCCCTCCGCACGGTTCCGCTGCGTGATGGTGCTTGCCAGGAATGGCAGCGTGCTGGCGGAGTTTTCCGGTTCCGTGGAAGGCCACATGCTGACGGAACCGGCCGGGGAAGGGGGGTTCGGCTATGATCCGCTGTTTGTCCCGGAAGGCCATGAACTGAGTTTTGCCCAGCTTCCCATGGAGGTGAAGAACTCCATGTCCCACCGCGCCCGCGCCCTGGCGCAGGTGGTGGAGTGGATGAAGGAATGCTGAGGCTAAGGATTTTCTATCTTTATATTGGCGATAAGAAATTTTTTCTAAACTAGTTAGAAAATACTGCCTTTTCGTTGTACAAGGGTTTAGAAATATCAATACTTAAACAAGGATCCCAATCAGTTATATTATCTACTGGAATAGGTTTAGCATAAAAAAACTTTCTGGAAAAGGTTTCCATGCAGTGCAGGTTTGCATCAACTGGTCATAATAATGACATATTTCTTGAGCAAATGAATTACAATCTTTTCTGTAAATCCAGAAGATTTTGCAGACGCAGGAGTTACATAACTTTCAGAAAACTCGTCTTTTTTTTCTTTCTAATAGAAGTCCAAACTCGACCATTATAAACATATCTCTCAAGTTTTATTAATAGATGGGCTAATTCATGAGCAACAATAAAACGAGCTAAAAAATTCGTTAGCACAATCTGGAATGAATATTTTGCATCGAATACAACTAGCATCATAAATAGAGGGGGGAAACCCAATGATGTGCACAAGTTGTTTCCAAGATTTTTCTCTTAAATCGTTGATAGGTAAATTAATATCCAAATTAGTTGGTATGAATTCGATCCTGACCGTTAAATGAAGGAGATATTTCCTTTTTCCGAATTCTTGGACAACTGCTTGAATAAGGTTGGTTGAATAAAAACGCATTCTTGATATTCCATTAGCCATTTCTTGGGCACACCCACTGGGAGAAAACATTCTCATTAGACCAGGAGTGGTCAATGGAGTTGATGAAACTGTTGGAATTGAAGAATTTTCTGGAATAGAAGGAGGTGTAAATTTTTTAAAATCCATATGAAAAAAATAACAATTTGAAAAGCAAAAAAAAGGAGGGAGATATAATCCTCCCCCTGATAATATCTTCTACGATACCTTTTGTTAAAAGATATTCGTATTCAAGATCATTTAATGCCATTTGATTGAATTCCTCATCTGAGATATTTATGGAACAACAATCAAATGAAGGATACATATTAAGTTCCTTTTCTAGTATATTAATTTTTTGCTCAGTATCCGGATTTGATCCGAAAGTGGCGTATAAAGCAATTAAGATGCTTTCTGCTTCTTCACGCCTTTCTGATGTAATGAATGGATTAGCCATAATAAATAGGTTTTGGTCACTATGTTCGTCTTGAGGCAGCTTGAGTAAAATTTTCCTAATATGTAACAAAATCTCGTAATATGTATCAGAACCCTATTAATAGGGTTACTGTCGGAGTAATAGACAACTATTCAGATAAATTTGTCAAATATTTTTTTCTGGTTGACAGAAAAAACTTAAAAACCTCCCACCCCTATGTTAACAGGTCACAAATCAATACTTAATGAAATTTGCAACGCATTCTACGCTAACACGGATGGGCTACATGTGTCAATGGTTATTAAAAAATTGATCGAACCTAACATATATATTAATTCTTATATTTCTTAAAAAAACGTTTATAGAAAATCTAAATCCAGCCTGAAGGCGCAGATCTGGAAGGGCGCCGGGGAACCTGTGTTCAGCAGCTGGTATTTCCCGGTACGCCAGGAATGGTGGGGCAGACGGGAAAGGAAAGCCTCCACGGCTTCCGCTTCCTCAGCCCCTCCTTCATGGCCCGGGTAGCACATGACGCTGAGAAGGCCGTTGGGGGCGATGAGGTTGGCGGCCTGTTCCAGCGCGGCCAGGGTACAGTCCGTCCGGGTGACCGTCTTTTTATCCCCGCCCGGCAGATAGCCCAGGTTGAAGACGATGGCCTTCACGGGGCCGCTGACCAGTTCCGCCAGGCGGTCATGGCTGGCAAGATGGAGATGGACGGAGGGACAATTCGTTTGTAAAAATTCCCGTGCAGGAATGATGACAGGTTGTTTTTCAGCAAGGCGTATGTTAGGAAGAGGCATAAAACCTTGTACATGCCTTTGCATGCGGGGATAAACCACTGACTTTGCAACGAAGATGACTGACAGACGCACTTTTCTAAAAGGGACTGCCGCCGTAGGGGCGCTGGCAGCCATATCGGACATGGATTCCCTGTTCGCCCAGGAGGCCGGAGCTTCGGCAGCTTCCGGCATTCCGGACCTGGTGGCCGTCCGCAACGGAACCCGTGCGGAAATGGTCAGGAAGGCCGTGGATACGCTGGGAGGCATGAAGGCATTCGTCAAGCCGGGCCAGACCGTCGTGATCAAGCCCAACATCGGCTGGAACAAGGCTCCGGAATTCGGCTCCAACACCCATCCTGAAACCGTCGCCACGCTGGTGGAGCTGTGCAAGCAGGCGGGGGCGAAGGAAGTCAGGGTGTTCGACCACTGCTGCCACAACGGCGCCTATGAAGGCAGCGGCGTGAAAGAGGCCGTGGAAAAAGCCGGGGGCGTGATGGTGGACGGCGGCAATGAAGGGCAGTACGTGCAGACGGAAAACCCGAAGGCCAAAAAATTCACCTCCGCCAAGGTGCACAAGGCCGTGCTGGAAGCGGACGTTTATATCACCTGCCCCCCGCTCAAGCACCACAGCGGTTCCGAGATGACCGCCTGCATGAAAAACGTGATGGGCACCGTCTGGGACCGTGGAGCCATGCATAAGAACGACCTGCACCAGTGCATCGCGGACGCCGTGTATTTCCGCAAGCCGGACCTGTGCGTGCTGGACGCCTACATGCCCATGGTGCGCAACGGCCCCGTGGGGAAGGACACGAATGACCTGGTGGAGCGCAAAACCCTTCTGGCTTCCCGTGACATCGTAGCCATTGACGCCGCAGGCGCGGCCCTGCTGAACAAGGCCGGAAAGATCCGCCACGTGCAGCTTGGGGAAGAAATGGGGCTGGGCACCGCCGACCTTTCCAAGCTCAATATCCGCCGCATCAGCATGGCCTGACGCGGCGCCCCCTCCTGCGGATGACGCGAAGGGGGCCAACTTTCCGCCTCCGGCGGGTTTAAAATAAATATGTCAGTCATCAAAGCCTTTTTCGTCAGTCCGCTGAAGTGGCTCCGCGTGACGGTGGCCGTCATCTTCTTCCTCGGGATTGCGTACGCTTTCCTGCACCATATCCCCGCGTGGAACGTGCCGAACATGACGGGCGGCGGAGAGGGCATGGAAGACTCCTTTTTCCTGGCTCAGTGGCAATTCATTCCATCCGTGCTCGGGGCTCTGGACGGGTGGCCGTTTCCGCCGTGATTCTGGCGGTTCTGCTGCTGCTTACGCTGCTGTTCGGGAGGGTGTACTGCTCCTTCCTCTGTCCGCTGGGGATTCTCCAGGACATCGTTTTCAGAATCCGCCGCTGGATTGCGCCGAAGCACTTCTTGAAGTTTGCGCGCCCCGTGCCGTGGGTGCGGTATGTGGTTCTGGTTTTGCTGGCCGCCTGCTGCGTGACGGGACTGGCCGGACTTTCCCTGAACTGGCTGGACCCGTACAGCATTTTCGGGCGCATCATGTATGTGCTGGCGTGGCCTGCCGCCATCTGGAGCAATAACCTGCTGGCGGCTGACAGTTCTTCCGCGGATCTGGTCCGGATGAATTATTTTCCCGTGGCTCTCCCGGCTCTGCTGGCTTCTGCCGGCATGCTCGGCCTGGTGGTCGCCATGAGCGCCTGGAAAGGGCGGTTGTACTGCAATACGGTATGCCCCGTCGGTACTCTGCTGGGGCTGCTTTCCCGCGTTTCCCTCTTCCGGCTGGGCTTTGATCCCGCCTCCTGCAAGAAATGCGGCAAATGCGTCAAATCATGCAAGGCCCAGTGCCTGAACCTCAAGGAATACAAAATAGACTCCTCCCGCTGCGTAGCATGCTATGACTGCGTGCGTTCGTGCAGCGAGGGGGGGATACGCTACCGCTGGTTTGCCAAAACCCGCCGCCTGATTCCCGCCAGGAAGAAAAAAACCGCTCCGGCGCCCGCTCCCGCTTCTTCTGCCGCGGTTCCCTTCATTGCCGGGAGCTCCCGCCGCCAGTTCCTGGGGGCTACGGCGGCCGGCCTGGCTACGGCGGCTCTTTCCGGATGCCGGGGCGACGCCGCCCAGAGGCTGGACCCCACCCAGTGCGTTCTTCCTCCCGGAGCCGGTTCCCTGGAACGTTTTCTGGATGTTTGCACCGGCTGCCAGATGTGCATTGCCAACTGCCCTACCCATGTGCTCCAGCCCGCCTATTTGCAGCTTGGGCTGAAAGGGTTCATGAAGCCCCGGATGGATTTTTCCACCAAGTATTGTCTGTACGACTGCCACCGCTGCGCGGAAGTCTGCCCCACAGGAGCCATTCGCAGGCTGCCCATTACTGCGGAGAGGGATACCGCGGAAATTACGAAGGATACCACGCGCATCGCCGTAGCCCGGTTTTACGTCTGCCGCTGCCTGGTTGCCCGGGAGGACATGGACTGCGGCGCCTGTACGGAGCATTGCCCCACCAAGGCCCTTTATACGGTGCCCTACATCGGGCGGGACGGCCAGGAACACCGCCTGCCCAGGCTGGACCCCTCCCTGTGCATCGGCTGCGGCGCGTGCGAACATGCCTGCCCCGTCACCACGGAACGGCCTGAGGAACGCGCGCGCCTGAATACCTGCAACCTGTGCGAGGAAAAGTGCGAGTTCAAAAAGCGCCGGGAAATGCCGCCCCGCGCGCTCGTCGTCCGCGCCGTGAATCCCCAGCAGAAAGCCGTGAAGAAGTTTGAGGAAAAGGCCGTGGACCCGGTGGGCGATGCGGACTTCCCGTTCTGAATAGGGTCCGTGAAGGCCGGGATGCCTGTTTTGTCCACGCAATGGGCGGCCCCATTCCCCTGTGTTGCCTGATGCTCGCGCTGCCGGGAACAAGGGCCTCCGGGCCCTTGAAAAACCCTTTCATCATGAAAAACTCCGACCATTCTTTTACTTGCATGTGCAGGTAAATCATTGATGGTCAAATTGCGGTAAAAAAGTTAAGTCTATGTGGGAATGGATGGAAAGTGAAATTCTTGAATTCGTGATGGACAGGCTGGCGGATGCCTTCAGCCTATCGCCCCTCTATCCGGAGGAATGGAGCCTGATGCGGTTCATCAATGCTTTTCTATTGGTGTGCGCCGTGGCGTTTCTGCTGGCTGCGGGGGCGCTAGGATGGTCTCCCTTCCTGATTGCGGCGGCTCTTCTGCTGATAGGCTCCATCACCCGGCTGGCGGTGTGGAAGCTGATGAAATAGGGCTTCCGGCGGCCTCACGCTTTCTTTTCCAGAAACACCGTGGTCATCCCTCCGGCCTCTTTCCGGTACAGTTCCGTATAGCCCAGTTTGAGGTACAGATACAGGGTTTCAGGAGTATCTGCCGAAGTGAACAGAAGGTAGGCGGCTGCCTGTCCGCGGAAGTGTTCTTCCAGGGCAAGCATGGGTTGCTGGCCGCTTCCCCTGTTCCGGCGGGCCGGATCCACAACCAGCTTGCCGACATGGCACACGTTTTTGCCGTCCAGACAGCCCCTGACGGAGCCGACGATGCGGCTGTTTTCCGTATACTTGAAGAAGACGCTGTTCCGCGCCTCTTCCCGCAAATGTTCCAGGGTTTGTTCCAGAGGCGGGATGCTGGAGAGTCCAAGCCGCTCCGCCACTTCTCCGAAGGCGAGTAATTGAAGCTTCAGGATTGCCGGAAAATCTTCCCGGGACGCTTGCCGGATCATGCCTCCATCATGGTTCCGTAGCAGGACGGAAGCCATGAAAAAAAGCGGAATGTCATTTTTCCGGAGGGTCCGGGACGATGCCTCCCAGCCCGATGCGCATGTTCAGGGGGTGGCGTATGACGGTTGGACGGCCAATGTATTTTACACAGCAGCTTAAAGTAGCGGGAGAGTGCGGAAAGGAATAGGTGATGAGCTGCGCGGTTTCATCCTCCGGATCCTTGTTGGACATGATCTGCATGCCCCCTTCCACATGGAAGCCGCTGAAATGCGGATTTCCATGGTGACCCTTCAACTTGAAGGCGGCCCGGAATTCCTTTGCTGAGGGCTTGATGCTGAGGAGGGTGGCCTGAACCTGGAAGGGAGGATAATCTCCGGATGCCCCCGGAACGTTGATCACCCATTGTTTGCCCGGTTCTGCGGGAATCGTCCGGGCCGGAGTTGTCCGGACCTCTCCGGCCGGCACGCGGAGCTCCCCGGTCAGCAGCCATCCCTTGTCGCCGGGAGGCAGTGAACGGGGAAGAGGGAAAAAGAGCATATTGTAGGTGGAAGTGCCCCATGTGGGGGGATGAACCCGGCAGTGAACGGCTGTTTTTCCGCCGGGGGTGGAAAGGTTGATGTAACTGGCGCCCTGCTGTTCCATATCATTAAGCAGAGCGTGGTTTTTATCCGTATGAATGTAAATGCCGAGGAAGACGGGTTCATGGCCTTCTTTATGGAAAACCCAATTGTATAATTTTACCTGAAGAGCCGGTGACGGTTGTGCGGAGAGGCCGGATTCATGGTTGTTCACCGCTTCCCGGGGATGGAAGGCGGAGAGAGGGAGGGGTTCACGGCCAGGTCAATGGGAACATCCAGTGAATGTTTGCGGGGAAGGTAAACGACGCCGAGATTCAATTCACGGGGAAGGGAAGGGGATGGTTTTCCCGCTCCTTCTTCCATTTCATACAGGCAGGAAATGCTGGTTTTACCATCTTTATGTTCTGTGATTTCCGGCGTATGGGCGCGCCGCAGGCCCGGTATGGGGCGTCCGGAGGAATCCAGAATGGCAAAGCCTTGAATGGAAGCGGAAGAGGGGAATTCCGCCTCGCAGGAGAGGGCGGTCCGCTCTTCGTTGGTTTTCAGCTGAATGGAAGCAGTGTTGCTGGCGGAATCGGCCCGGGCGATGTCGCTGTCCTCCCGGACGTTCGGTTCCGGAAGGCCCAGATAAAAAGTCTGGGGTTCTTCCGCCGGTTTGACCGTTTGCTTCAGCATCAGCCGCTGCGGTTCCGGGCAGAACTGGACGGTCCAGGTCCCGCGGATGCGCAGCCATTCCGATTGAGGGGCCGGAAGCTCCCTGAATCCGCAGGAGAATTGCAGGGTTTTGTAGGGTGAACCGGGAGAGGATGATGAGTGGGACCCGGTGACATGGGAAGGATTGAGCTTGCCGGGCGTTCCCCATGGCTGATAGGGATTGCAGGGTATTTCTTTTCCGGTGGAATCCTGCATGACCAGGCGCGTGAGCTGCCCTTCCCCGGAAGAAGGAATGACAAAGGTTCCTTTGCCTTGCAGCATGATGGAGATTCCGAGATGGACATGGCCGGGTTCGTCCATATAGGAAATGCGCCAATCATCCAGGACGGCGGTAAAACGGGGTTGGTCCGCGGATGGAGGCCGGGCGGCGGCCGCCAGGGGGGCCAGCAAGGCGGCTAAAGCAAGAATGCGGGGGAAAACCATTTGATTTTAATTGGGGAAATGCCTTAAAGGGAAAGTTTTTGAATAACATATTCTTCGTTTACGGCAAGATAAAACACTGATGCCCGATTTTCCTTGATGATGCGGAAGTTGATACGCTAGAGTAAAAGAACCATGTTGCAGGCGGACGGCATTACATATGAAATAGAAACACCGGATGGTCCTTTGAAATTATTGGACAATGTTAGTTTTAATGTGCCTCGCGGGCATTTTATGGCTGTTGTTGGCCCTTCCGGTTGTGGAAAGACCACCTTGTTAAAGGCGATTGCGGGCATGATTGCGGAAACGGACGGACGTTTTTCTGGAACGGCCATGATTTGGCGGAAGAGGACTTCGAGCCGTCGGAAATCGGGTTCGTTCCCCAGTTCAGCATTGCCTATGACCAGTTGAGCGTGGATGAGAACGTGGAGAGCGCCGCCAGGCTCCGCTGCCGGTTCGATTCCGTGGACGATTTGGACGATAGCATTGACAATGCCCTGGAGGTAACGGGGATGGAGGGGATTGCGGACCGGGATGTGAAGATTCTTTCCGGCGGCCAGAAGCGCCGCCTGGCGCTGGCCATGGAGCTGGTGTCCAACCCGCGCCTGCTGATTTGCGATGAGGTGACGTCCGGCCTGGACCCGAGGTCCGAGCACGATATTGTGGACCTCCTGCATGAAATCTCCCGTTCGGAAGGCCGCATCGTCATTTCCGTCACGCACAGCCTTTCCCACCTGGACATGTATGATTCCATCCTGGTCATGCACCAGGGCTGCGTGGCCTATCACGGTTCTCCGAAGACGATGCTGCATTACTTCGGCGTTTCCTCGCTGGAAGAGATTTATCCGAAGCTTCAGGACCGTGAAGGCCCCTCCTGGTGCCGTTCGTGGGGCAAGCACCGGGATTCCTATTATTCCCGCCTGGAACAGGAAAGGGAGAAGAAGATTCTTTCCGGAGAATTGCCGGACCCTGATGCCGTCCGCAGCAACGTGGAGGCGGAGAAGGCTCCCGAGGAACCCGGAACGGAAAAGGGGGACGCCGTGCGGAGCGATTCCGGGGAAACTGCGCCTGCGGAAGGGAACGGGAATTCCCCGGAGGCCGCGGCGGAAGCCATTCCGGAAGTTCCGGGATTCTTCACGCAGTTCTTCTGCCTGCTGGGACGGCGCTGGCGCATCTTTTTCCGCGACCGTTCCCAGTTGGTTCTTCAACTGGTGATGGTGCTGCTGTTCCCGGTGCTGGTAGCCATGTTCACGGACAAGGGGACCGGGCAGATCGTGGGCCTTTCCGCCACGCAGGACGTCCAGACCATCCAGAAGGACATGGAAGCCCAGCAGTTGAACATGAAGACGGGTTCCGCCGTCTCCGGCATCATCATGTTCGAGGTGATTCTGCTGGGCCTGATGGGTTCCAACAACGCCGCCCGGGAGGTGGCCGGAGAACGGGCCATCATGGAAAAGGAGAAATACGCGGGAATGAGGCCCTCCGCGTACCTGGGGAGCAAGCTGGCCTACTTGAGCGTTCTGGTGCTGGTGCAGTCCGTCTGGATGTTCGCCTTTGTGGACTTCTTCTGGGACCGCGGCGGGGGCCTGACGCACCTGCTGTTCCTGATTCTGGCGGATGCCGCCATGACCTTTGTATGCCTGGGCATTTCCTCCCTGGCCCGGAGTGCGGACCAGGCCTCCCTCCTGAGCATTTACCTGGTGGGCTTCCAGCTTCCCCTTTCCGGAGCGGTGCTGGCCCTTCCGGAACAGGTGGAGGGCTTCATACGGCCCTTCATTTCCGCATACTGGGCGTGGTCCGGCAGCATCTCCGCCCTGAAGTCTGACGTGTACAACGCCGTCAAGAATGTGCTGGATACGGACCTGACGCCCGCGCTGACCTGTTACATTGTTCTGGGCGTGCATGTTGCCTGCGGCATCGCGGCTTCCTACGCGGGAATCCGCCGCTCGCGCTGGGAGCTGTAATTTAATGCGTGCACTTGCACGGAGTTCGTTATATACTTTTTCCATCAAAAGTTATGGCGAGACGACGTGCAGCAAAAAAAGAAGAGTTCCTCATCATCCACGCCGATGCTGATGGCCGGCGCGGCTGTTCTTGTGCTGGCCGTCATCGTGGGGTTTGTCGTGTTCCGTGCCAGGGAGAAGCCGCAGGCGGGGTCGGATATTCCGCTGGATATTCTGGCGGCGAACGCCTCCCAGCTTTCCAATAACAACTATGCGCTGGACGGAACGGTGATCGACCGTTTTCCGCGCGGCGAGTCCGAGCTGATTTCCTTTTTGTACAGGGACGCTTCCGGTCGTGAGTACATTATTCCCGTCTGTGTTTCTGCGGAAGCCAGGAACGGACTGAACATCAACCGGGACCAGCAATACAGAATAGAGTTCCGGGTGGAAGACGTCAATCCGAAGGTGCGCGGCGTATGCGTAGCCACATCCATTCAGCCTAAATGAACAACCTTCCCCGCCCCATGAAAAGCTGCTTTCTCCTGACCCTGGCCTGCGCGGTTCCCGCATTGGGGCAGATGATGTACAATCCCCCCGCTTCCGGCGGCGGTGCGCCTGCCGCGCCCCCTTCCTCCCCGCCTGCCGCGCAGCCGAATGCCTACCAGCCTTCCCGGCAGGGAGATGCCAAGTCCCTGTACGGCAATGAAATTCCTTTCCTGAATCCCCAGGACGGCACCGTGACCATCAACGGAACAACGCTGAACATGGGCAGTTTCCGGGAAATTGAGGCGCGCTTCAATAAGTACCTGAGCCAGCCGGAGGAAAGCACGGAGGATGCGAAGGAATACCAGAAGATTTTTGAAAAGCTTCATGAGACGCTTTCCATGCGCAAGGAAAAGCTGATGGCGGACAACGTGGTGCGGCAGGTGGTGGACCTGCTGACCGCCGCCTCCAGCAATCCGCTGGACGGTGGCGTTTCCGATGCCCTCTGCCAGGCTATCTACACCGCATGGCAGGCCAAGAGCAATGGAAAGAACAAGGGGAAGATGCTTGAAGCGATGGAGAGAGAAATACGCAGCAATGCCCAGAAAATGAGCCTCATGGAGAGCGGCGTGACCACCAGCTCCGGCTCTCCCTCCAACCAGAAGGGCGGGAAAAAGGGCACTTCTGCCAATAATCCGGCCAAGAACAACCCACGCTACAAGTACTTGGAAAAGCGCATGGTGGAAATGGAGGCCCGCAAGCTGAAGCTGGAGAGTGAACAGGTGCTGACGGTGACGGAAGCGAAGATCGTTTTCCAGTCCACGCTGGTTCAGTTATTCGCTCAGCGGCGCTTCGACCATGTTTCCATAGGCTGCGGCATTTACAGCCGCCTGTTCAATGACGGGGATACCAAGCTGCGGCTGGACAAGAATTCGGACGCCGCCAAGATGTTCAGCGGCACGCTCGGCACCCCGCCCACCGTCGCCATTCTGGACAACCTTTCCCGGGAGCTGGCCCGTGATTCCGACCGCCACATGAAGGCCGTGAACAACCTGGTTGATTCCCATCATTACGTGGATGCCCTGGAACGGTTGAATGAGGCGCTGCTGATCGGGGAGTTCATGCCCGCCGTGAACACGTTCCCGTATGAAAAGAAGCAGAAGCTGTACGCCTTCAAGCGGGACGTGGAAAAGCTGTTTGAGCTGATGAACGGCAAGGATTACGAGGAAGCCCTCACCCTGGTGGAAAACCTCAAGAAGACCTCCCGGGATTTCAGCACGGGCCGTGCGGAATCCGCCATCAGCGCCGCCGTGTTCGCCAGTGACGCCTATATCGCCCAGGGCCAGGAAGCCCTCGCCAGAGGTGACCGGGCCAAGCTGGAGGAATGCCTGAAGAGCGCCATTGAAATCTGGCCCAAGAACCCCCGCCTTCTTCCGCTGCGGAACGCCATGATGGCCGCCGGTCAGCAGTCCCACGCGCTGGAGGACTTCAAGCGCTTTCACAAGAATAAGAATTACCGCCGCATCTTTGACAACCAGCATGAATTCGCCGTTCTGGTGAAGGATGATCCGGAACTCCAGAAGCAGTTTGTGGAGGACCTTGGCAAGATGGCCGTTATTGAACGGGCTCTGGGCGCGGCGCGCCAGCGCGAAGCCATGCAGGACGTGTACGGCGCCTGGGAGGAACTCCAGCAGCTCCGTTCCAAGGACCAGGAGCTGTTCATCAATGACCAGGAATTGAATGCCCAGTATCTGGACCTGACGACGAAGGCGAGTACCCTGGTGAACCTGCTGAATGATGCGGAAAAGTGCAGGAACGCGGGAGAAGTGGGTTCCGCCCTGGGCAAGTACATGGAGGCCAAAAAGCTGTACCTGTATTCCCGCTTTGCCAAGGAAGGCATCGAATCCCTGTTGAACGAGGTTCTTCCGCTGAACTAGGGAAGTTTTCTGTTCAGCGGTGCGGCTGCGGAGACGGAGTATTTGCTTTTTTTCCGGAGCGGCGCCGTTATGCTACGGCCCATGAAGGCAGTATACCTGTGTTTGTGCATGCTGGCGGCGTTCTGTTTTTCGGCCGCGGCTCTTCCCGCGGATTGCAGCCAGGTGATTGTGGGTTCCGCGGACGGCTGGAACAGCTCCCATGTGCAATTGAGCCTTCTGGAGAAGGGGCCGCGCGGCTGGGTGATGGTGAAAGGTCCGTTTCCGGCGCGTCTGGGAAAGTCCGGTCTGGTGTGGGGCAGGGGCGTAAGCATGCCTCCCTCCGGCGGTCCGGTGAAGAAGGAGGGGGACTTGCGCTCTCCCGCCGGCATCTTTGAGCTGGGGGGCGTGTATGGCACCGTTCCCGTTCCGCAGAAGAAGCGTTCCATGCCGTACCGCCGCATCACGCCGCGGGACATGTGGGTGGATGATCCCGCTTCTCCGCTGTACAACCAGCACTTCGTGCTGAAGCATGACCCCGTCACGCCGTGGGAGTTCAAGCAGCAGATGAAGCTGAACGATTACGCCCACAGCCTGAAACTGTTCATCCGGCATAATGCCGCATCCGGACGGGAAAAACCCGTGCCGGGGGCCGGTTCCTCCATCTTCTTCCATATCTGGCGCAGGGATGGGGGAGCTCCCACGGCGGGGTGCACCGCCATGAGCGAGGAAAATTTGAGAGCCATGATCGCATGGCTGGACCCCTCCCTGCATCCCCTTTACATCCTGTTGCCCGCCAAGGAATACCTGCGCCTGCGCGGAGCCTGGGGATTGCCGTGACGGTCATGGTCCTTTTCTCATTCCGTCGCCGGGAAGGGGGGGACACGGGGCTTCAAGTTTTTCCAGTCCGTGGCGGCATAGGCGCAAGCGTGTGGGCTGCATGGTTTTGCACGTTTTTGACCGGGGCGAGGCCGAAGGTTTTCCGGAAAGAGAAGGCGGAGGGCGAAAGAGGATTTTGTGAAAGAGGGATAAAACGCGCCGTCCTGTAAACGCAAGAAGCCGGCCTTTTTCCAAAGGCCGGCTTCTGCATGATAAAACGGTTATTGTTCCTGGGCCTGGGGAGCGGAAGCTTCCGGCTGGAGCAGGGGAGTGGAGGTTTCCTTCACTTCCTCCATGGAAACCTGTTCTTCCTGGGGCTCGCGGGTTTCGCGGGGCTGCCGGGACTGTTCCTGGCGTTCATTGGCGCCGCTGACCAGCAGGTTCCTGCCCATGAAGGGCTGGTTGTGGAGGATGTCCACGGAACGGACGGCATCTTCCATCTTCTTCATTTCCACAAAGGCATAGCCCTTGGACTTGTGGGTGCGGGGGTTGTAAATGATTTCCACGGAGCTGACTTCCCCGATGCCCTTGAATACGTCTTCAAGGTCGCTTTCCGTCGCTTCATAGGAAAGGTTGCCCACGTAAAGCCTGCGGTTGGAGACGGGCTGCTTGGGAGCGGAAACGCGCTCCTGCCTGTTGCGGGCCACGCGGGTATTGGTTTTGGCGGCGGCTTTATCCCTGGCGGCGGGTTTGTTGTTCTTGGCCGGGCGGATGCCGAAGAGGCCCAGGAAACGCTGCCACAAGGAGAGTTTGGCAGGTGCTTCTTTTTTATACTTGGGACGGTAGCCGCTGGAATCCCGGCGGTCATTGCCATAGGAGCGTCCGCCCTTGTTATAGCGGCGACGGGCTCCCTTGCCCTTTCTTCCCTGTGTGTTGTGCTGTGACATACTTATATTCTAAGTTGATGATTATGTTGGTGTCATGCCGGATTTATCGCTGTACGCAGTAAGTTTCATCCGGAAAATCGCCGGGACGTTCCGCTACCATGAGAAAAGCCAGGAGTAAGGATGCCCCGTGCCCCGATCAACGGTCCATGCGTGGTCTGATAGGGGGCGATCAGGCTAGGTGCGGTACCAGTCCGGTCGATTGACGCGTATACCAATGCACAGGGAGCCGGATTCTTGCAAGCCGGTATACCGTCATTTTGGGCTTTCCGCCCGTCCGGAGACAGGAAGACCGTCCGGAAGGGCGCATTATTCCGGGCGGAAAGCGGCAGGGTGAGCATGCAACTTGACAAAAAGACCGGGACAGCGCACTTTAAGTGCCGACTAACTTACACTCTCTCTCGATGCTGATTCAAAATGCAGACCGTACTACCTACGGGATCAATAAAATTGTCGTTTCCATCCTCGCATTCGTCATCTTCTTCGTTGTCGGGTTCGTTTCGTGGCAATGGATGGGGGTGGCTCCGGAACCGTGGCGGCTGCGCACGCTGGTGCTGACGCCGCTGACGATGTCCCTGCTGCTGTATGTCTGCTGTGACCAGCTGGGCGTTTACTACCGGTGCATGACGCTGGGCGGAAGCATCCGGCGGTTTGTCATGGCGTACGCCTGTTTTGTGGTGTTGAGCGTAGTGACGTGGAAGTACTTTGTTCCCTTTTCCGCGAACATTATTGTCCAGACCCTGGCCTATCTGCTCACGTTCCTGGGCGCCCTCTGGCTGCGCATCAGCCGGTTCCGGGCGGAAAAGAGGCTGGTGGAGGAGGCCCCCCACGCTGGTGGTGGGCATTCCGGACCATGTGAAGGAGTTCCGCAAGATGCTGGAAAGCGACCATGTGGACTTCAAGGATGAACTGCTGGTGATGGCTCCGGAAGAGGTGGACCGCGCGGAGGTCAGGGGCCCCCCGCTGATCAAGGGCTGCATCAGCAAGGTGGTGTTTCTTCCGGAGGAGGTGGACTCCGCCGTGGCGCGGTGCCTGGTGGAGCTGTGCGGCAAGATGGGAGTGGATTTTTACGCGAGCATGGTAGTGAGCATGCCCGACGTGCATAAAACCTATTTTGGCGTGCTGGGAGGAACCAGAATGCTGGTGTACAAGTCCACCCCCATTCCCTACACCACCTCCTGGCAGTTGAAAAAGATACTGGACTGGGTGGGCGCGCTCCTGCTTCTGGTGGGCACGTTCCCCCTGTGGGTGCTGGCGGCCGTAGGCATCAAGCTGTCTGACCGCGGTCCCGTCTTCTACCGCCAGAAGCGTTCCGGCCTGTATGGCCGGGAATTCGGCATGTGGAAATTCCGCACCATGTACCGGGATGCGGACAAGAGGCTGGATGAGGTGAAGGCCAGTTACGGCAACGACATGAACGGCCCCATCTTCAAACTGGAGCATGACCCTCGCATCTTCCCCTTCGGCCGCTTCCTGCGCAAATTCAGCATAGACGAACTTCCCCAGCTCATCAACGTGCTGAAAGGGGAAATGAGCCTGGTGGGGCCGCGGCCGCTCCCCGTTTATGAGACGGAGGCCTTTACCAGTGACGCCCACCGCCGCAGGCTGAGCGTTTTGCCCGGGGTGACGGGGTACTGGCAGATAGCCGGGCGCAGCAACATCCGGGGGCCCGAAAAACTGGTGGAGCTGGACATGGAGTACATTGACAACTGGTCCCTGTGGCTGGATGTCAAACTGCTCCTGAAAACTGTCCCGGCGGTGCTGTTCGCCCGCGGGGCGAAGTGACGCTCCGCCTTTCCCCGCATCCCTGAAATGCAAGCCGGAGGCCGTCGTTTGCAACGGGATTTGGAGGGGGCTGGCGCCTCGTGGCAGGCCGGTGCAGGCCCGTTTTTGAAAGGAATGCGGACGGCTGGCAACGGGTGCTTGGAATATTTGGTTGAAAATGAAGAAAATTGTTGCGGGGCGGAGACTTTAACCTTGAGGTGCGGAAAGGGATGGGGCAGAATCAGCCCACTATGGATTTAGTTCAGCGAGAAATCTCTAAAGAAACGGTGACTCCGTATTTCATCGAGTATTTCGGTCAGGAGCCGACTCACGTGGCTGCGGCGCCGGGGCGTGTGAACCTCATCGGTGAGCACACGGATTATAATAATGGCTTTGTGATGCCCATGGCGCTTGATAACCACTGTGTTGTGGCTGTGGCTCCCTCCCCCGTGGGCAAGCACCGCTTCTGCGGCTCCCTGGGCGACCAGATCCATGAAATTGCGGTGGAGGACGCCCTGGTTCCCGGCGATCCGTTCTGGTCCAACTACGTCCGCGGCGTCCTGGCCAACCTGCACAGGCGCGGCATAGAAATCGGGCCGGTGGACATGCTGATTGACAGCAACGTGCCCCGCGGCGGCGGCGGCCTTTCCTCCAGCGCCGCTCTTGAAGTTTCCGTCTGCACGGCGCTTGCCGCCTTCGCCGGGGTTGAAATTGATCCCAAGGAAGTGGCCTTGATCGGCCAGGCCGTGGAACATGAATTCGTGAACGTTCCCTGCGGCATCATGGACCAGTTTATTTCCGCCAACGGAAAGAAGGGCATGGCCCTCAAGCTGGACTGCGCCACGCTGGAATATGAACTGGTGCCGATGAACAACGAGTCCGTCTCCGTGCTGGTGCTGGACAGCGCCGTGAAGCACTCCCTGGCGGACGGAGCCTACGGCCAGCGCCGCAAGCAGTGCGAGGAAGCCTCCGCCATCATGGGCGTGCCCTCCCTGCGTGAAGCCACGCTGGAGCTGCTGGAATCCTTCAAGGAACAGCTTGGCGACGTGCGCTACCGCCGCGCCCGCCACGTCATTGGTGAAAACGCCCGCGTAAACGCCTTTGCGAACGCCCTTGCCCGCGGCGACTGGGATGAAGCCGGCGTAGCCATGCGCGGCAGCCACGCCTCCCTGCGTGACGATTATGAAGTTTCCTGCGCGGAAGTGGATACCCTGGTTTCCCTCTGCGACCGCATTTCTTCCGCATCCTCCATTTACGGCGCGCGCATGACGGGCGGCGGCTTCGGCGGGTGCATCGTGGCCCTGGTGAAGACGGAAGACGTGGACAAGGTGGCCCGCGAGCTTCTGGACGGCTACTGTCAGGAAACGGGCATTGAAACCACTTACCTTGTGACCTGTGCCGGAGAAGGCGCCCGTGTCCTGTACCAAGCTTAATCCATACTGATTATGAGAACACTAGCAACCATATTCGGGGCTCTGGCCCTGATGACGTGGGGCGTTTCCGCCCAGGAGGGCTCCGTGCCCGCACCGGCGGCTGATGCGCAGCCCGCCCTGGCCGCTCCGGCCGTGACCCCCGCTGCGGAAGCACAGCCGGCTGCGGAACTTCAGCCGGCGGCCCCCGCCGCCGTCGCCTCCCAGACAGCTCCGGAAGCCTCCGCTGAACCCAAGACAGCCCCCCTTTCCATAACGGAAGTCATCCTGTTCTGTGTGGTTGTGGTGGGCGTAATCGCCCTGGGCATCTGGAAAAGCCGTGATCCTGAGGAAACGGAGGAAGAAAAAGAAGACCAAAGGCGCTTCAGACTACTTCCTGGCCGGCCGCGGCCTGACCTGGTGGCTGGTAGGCTTCTCCCTGATCGCCGCCAACATTTCCACGGAACAGTTTGTGGGGATGTCCGGCAAGGCCGCCAACTGGGTTGGCATGGCGATCGCCGGGTATGAATGGCTGGCCGCCATCACGCTGGTAGTCGTGGCCTTCTGCTTCCTTCCCAAGCTGCTGAAGGGCGGTGTATACACCATTCCCGAATTCCTGGAATACCGCTATAATACGCTGGCGCGTTCCCTCATGGCCATTGCTACGCTGCTGATTCTGGTGGGCGTGCCGACTGCGGGCGTGATTTACGCCGGCGCCAAGGTTATCTCCGTGTTCTTTACGGGGTACACTGCCATGGGCATTGACTTCGGCAACATCACCGTGGGCTGCATCATCATTGCCTTCTGTGCTACGGTATACGTGTTCGTGGGCGGTTTGAAAGCCTGCGCCTGGACGGACCTGTTCTGGGGCGCCGCCCTGATTGTAGGCGGCGGCGTGGTGGCATATTTTGCCCTGATGGCGCTGAGCGGTGCGGACCCGAACCATCTGGTGCAGTCTGCCGCCGCCAATTCCGGCGCAACGGTCGCTTCCCTGGGAAATCCCTCGGACAGCCTCTGGCACGGGGTGACGCGCTTCTTTGAACTCAACTCCGGCGATGCGGCCAGCGGCGTGAATACCGTGGGCGGCAAGCTCCACATGATCCGCCCTGCTGACGATGCGGAAATCCCGTGGACGGCCCTTTGCCTGGGTCTCTGGATTCCCAACTTCTTCTACTGGGGCCTGAACCAGTACATCATGCAGCGTACGCTGGCTTCCAAGTCTCTGGCGGAAGGCCAGATGGGCATCGTGTTCGCCGCGTTCCTCAAGCTCATCATTCCGTTTGTGGTGGTGGTTCCCGGCATTCTGGCCTACAACCTGTACCGCAATGACCTGAAGGAACAGGCAGAAGTGAAGTATGCGGCGGAAATCCGCAAGGCGGAAAATCCCGAGGCCGTCAAGGGCCGTCCCGTCATCTACAAGCTTACGGACAGCTTCCTGGTGGAAAACGTGGAAGAAGGCTGCGCCCACGCCCTGCATAACGCGGAGGTGATGAAGGTTGGCGGCGAGGTCATGGCCGAATTGAAACAGGCCTGCGCCGATCTGAAGGCGGATGCCGCCAATGACCAGACTACTCTGGCGGAACGCGCTCCGTTCGTGGAAAAGATCGCCTCGCTTAACAGCAAGATCATCAAGCCGGCCGTAGACAACTCGGACAACTATTATTTGACGGATACCCTGGTGGGCTTTGACTATGACTCCGCCTTCGGCACGCTGATCAGGAAGCTGCTGCCCGGCACGGGCTGGACGTGGTTTGTGCTTGCCGCACTCTTCGGCGCGGTGGTGTCTTCCCTGGCGTCCATGCTGAACTCCGCCTCCACCATCTTTACGATGGACATTTACAACAAGCTGCGCAGGAACGCGAAGCCCACGGAGCTTGTTACTGTTGGCAAGATCGGCCTGCTGGTGTGCGCCGTGATTGCGCTGTGCATTGCGCCGTTCCTGGACAGCCCGGCTTTCGGAGGAATCTTCAACTTCATCCAGGAATTCCCAGGGCTTCCTGAGTCCTGGCGCCCTGTGTGTGTTCCTCTTCGGCTTCTTCGTGCCCAAGTGCCCGCGCATCTTCGGCTGGCTGGGTATTGTCATCAATGCCCTCCTGTACGGAGCCTTGAAGATATGGCAGCCGGAAATGGCCTTCCTGAACCGCATGGCCGTGTGCTTTATTACGGTGGTGATCATCGGCTTCATCTTCACGGCAGTGAACGCCGCCCGCGGCGGACAGTCCATCGTGCTGCCCGATAGAGGCGTGGTGGCCCTCCAGTCCTCTTCACGCGCCAAGATATTCGGCTGGTTCGTGATTGCCGCGACGGTTGCCCTGTACATCATCTTCTGGTAACGGGCAGGGGCGTTAAGCCTGTGTTTTTCAATCCCTCCGGTCCGGACCGGGGGGATTTTTTGTGCCCGGAAAGGAGGATGAACCTGCCCTGAAGCCCTTGGAGCGGAAAAGGATGTCAAAACGGATGACAAATGCTTTCTTGTTGTATCTAAACGAATTGCGTGTGAAATTGAAAAAATGGGACTTTTTTTTCATCTATCGTGTGAACCTGGGAGGCGGGTTCGAGTCAAATCCCTTGTTGATCGTCAATCAAAGGAAAGACGTCAACAGGATATAAGCAAACGGAAAAACTCCATCTCTGTTGATGATATGAAAATGCGTTTATGTATAATGTCGCTCCTTGCTCTCCTGTGCTCCGCACCGGGATGGGGGAAAACGACAATGGTTTCGTTCGGCGAAAGTTCGAACACCTATTCCGCTCCGTGGAATTTGGCAAGCGGTACAATGACAAGTGGCAACCGCACGACCGGCAATTCCATGAAAGCTACGGACGGTACGGCGTCCGCGATTCAGGTTACGTATAACATCTCCGGCGGTCTGCTCGGAGGAGTGCAGGCTACCAACAGCAACATGTACGGTACGCACACGATCGGGACCGGCGGCCTGAACATGTGGAAGCAGGCTTACGGCTATGACCTGGATGCCGCCAAGACCACCCGCGGGTGGAATGAGACCCTGGTTCTTGGGGTGGGAGGCCTCGTCGCCCCCGGTACCGGATTTCAGGCCAATAGTTCCTATACGATGTCTTCCGTGTTCACCATAAGCGGCTTGGCAAATGTGGCCACGTGGGGAACGAACAGCCCCGTGAACCTGACCGGTACCGGTATCAACGTCAAGAATATCTATCTGGCCGGCTCCAACGGGCAGGTAGTGGATCTGCTTCATATCAGCGGCGGTAGCCTGGCTACCCTGCTTTCCAGCGGTACGTTCATGCTGACCTGGCAGTTTGAAACCAATTCTTCTTTCAATCCCAGCTCTTCGGTCACGATGGACTTCTCCGACAGCCTGCTTTCCCTGGCCGGCGACTACGGAATGTCCGCCCTGGCAGTCAGGGACGGAATGCCGAGCCTGGCTGTTCCGCTCCTCTTCCGTCGCTTCCGCATTCATGAGATCCTCCCATTTGGAATAATCCATCAGGTGGGGAGGAATTTCACTCAGGAAGGAGGAACGCTGGCAGGGCATGCGGTCCCCGTAGCGCAGGCGCGTGGCGCAATAGGTCAGCATGAGTTTTTCCTGGGCGCGCGTGATGCCCACGTAAAGCAGGCGGCGTTCTTCGTCACAGTTGCCGTCTTCCAGGGAACGCTTGTGAGGCAGGATGCCTTCTTCCAGCCCCACGAGGTACACCACCGGGAATTCCAGCCCCTTGGCGGCGTGCATGGTAATCAGGCACACGCCGGGCTTGTTCTCCACGTCGTCGTCATTGTCCTCCTTGTCCAGAGTGACCTGGGCCAGATAGTCCCGGAGGGTTTTTCCGGGCTGCCAGAAGTTGCGGAGGGAGGCTTTCACGTCCCCGATGGATACCAGCCGCTTCTGGATTTCTGCCTCCGTCTTGCACAGGCGCGTGACGTACTCGCTGAATCCGGTTTCTTCAATGAGCTGTTCCAGGGCGTCTCCAAAAATCGGTCTCCTTATCCTGGAAAAGGTCGATGTATCTGGCAATCAGGTCGTTGAACTCCAGCACGCTGTTGCGGGCGCGGGTGGAGAGTGTGGCCAGGAATTCGTCGTCCTGCAGGGCGGCCCATACGCTGTTGCCGTGTTCCCGGCTCCAGTCGATGGCCAGGTGGCTGGTCAGCTCGCTGATGCCGCGCGGGGGCGTATTGAGGATGCGCAGCAGGTATTCGTCAGCCTGCGGGTTTTCGATGGTCGCCAGGTAGGAAATGAGGTCCTTCACCTCCTTGCGGTCAAAGAAGCTCTGCGCCCCCACCATGCGGTAGGGAATCTTGTGCTCCCGGAGCGTCTGTTCAATAATGCGGCTCTGGGTGTTGGCCCGGAACAGGATGGCGAAATCCTCCCAGGGGCGCTCCTCCTGCCTGCGGACGTTTTCAATGTCCGTGATGATGAACTCCGCTTCCTCCGCGTCTCCGGGCATGGAAATCAGCCTCACTGCTTCTCCGCCGCCCTTGTGGGCGCGCAGCGTCTTGTCCCTCCGGCCCAGGTTGTGGCGGATCAGGGCGTTGGCCGCGTCCAGGATGGGGGCGGTGCAGCGGTAATTCTCCTCCAGCTTGATGACGGCGGGGTTCGGGAAAAAGCGTTCGAACTCCAGGATGTTGCTGATCTGGGCGCCGCGCCAGCCGTAGATGGACTGGTCGTCGTCGCCTACCACGCAGACGTTGTGCGCGGGCCCCACCAAATGTCCCAGCAGGCTCATCTGGAGGCTGTTGGTATCCTGGAACTCATCCACGGTGATATAGCGGAAGCGCTGCTGCCACGCCTCCCTGACGTCCCGGTGCTCCTTCAGCAGCTTGTCCGCCAGAATCAGCAGGTCGTCAAAATCCACGGAATTCTGCGCCTGAAGCTCCCGCTGGTAGGAGGCGGCGATGTTGGCCGTCAGGTTGTCTTCAATGGAATCCAGGCCCAGGCCGCTATTCTTCATCCGGCTCATGGCGGACAGCACGTCCTTGGGGGTGATTTTTTCCGTGATGCCGCCGTGGCGTACGATCAGGCGCCGGATCAGTCCGCTCTGCTCGGAACCGCTGTAAATGGTGAAATTGGTCTTGTACCCCAGCCGGCCTATGTCCTCCCGCAGGATGCGCACGCAGAGGGAATGGAAGGTGCTCACCATGATCTGGCGCGCCGCCTTCCGTTCCACCATCTGGCCTACGCGCTCCCTCATTTCCAGGGCGGCCTTGTTCGTGAACGTCACGGCCAGGATGCTTTTGGGGCTGATGCCGCGGTCCACCATGTGGGCGATGCGGCAGGTGACGGTGCGCGTCTTGCCCGTTCCGGCCCCGGCTAGGATCAGCACGGGCCCCTGCAGGGTCTGTACGGCCTTCCTCTGGGCCGCGTTCAGGCTCTCCATGGAAAAGGACTTGGCCATTTACACGTCAAAATGGATGTCTTTCAAATTCGGGTGGCCGGCGATGAGCTGGGAGATGTTCATGCGCGTACTTCCTTCAAGCTGGACGTTCGTCACCAGCAGGCCGCCGCTTCCGCAGGCGATCAGCAGCCCCTGTTCTCCGGCGGAAAGCACCTGGCCCGGTTTCCCTTCCGCCTCCGGAACGATGGAGAAGCCGGGAAAGATTTTCATGTTGCGGATACGCTTCTTGCGGTAATCCGGGCCACGGGTCATACGCCCGGATCATGCGTCATTTCCTCTGCGGGGCGCGTCAGTCAATCTTTCCGTCCGGGGAGCCACGTCGCCAGGGAATTCCTTCTGGGGGACGCGTGTGGCGGTTCCTTTTTCAATGGCGTGGATGGCTGGGGAGCAATACGTCCGGCGTCATCTGGGCCAACTTGTCGTGCAGGGAGCCGCCGGTTTCCGTGCCTTCCAGCGGGGGTGCTGATCTGGGCGATGATGTCCCCGGCGTCCAGCTTTTTGACGATGTGCATGATGGTGATTCCCGTCTCGGAATCGCCGGACTTGATGGACTGGATGCAGGCCGCTCCGCGGTGGCAGCAGGGAGGCATGGGCGTTGATGCTGGGCGCCATGTCAATCACCTCCTGGCTCAGGATCTGCCCGTACGCCATGACCGCGATCAGGTCGGATTCAGCCTTTTAAGGTTGATCCTCAGCCGACGGGGCGGCTCACAGCTGCGTGACTTGATAGCGGGAGCCGCCTACCGGTCAGGCTGCGTGACCAGAGTTTACGGACCAGGCTGCGGAAGGCGGGAATGGCAATGTCGCCTGTGCCCATGAAGACGATGCGCATGGCTGAAAGCGTTTTGCGGTCCTTTTCCGTCCGCGGGCCGCAGGGGCCTTTCGGCCCTTGCAGACAAACCCCTTCGATTCATTCCGGATTGGATCCAATGATGAAGGCCGGGAGGCCTTCATTCCCGGCAGGGCGTTTTCACGCAGTCCGCGGGAAGGTGTTTTCCGTGTTTCCCGCTGGCTGTCCCGCCGGGAACAAGGCTCTTCCGGCCCCTGCCGTCAAGGCAGGCGCTGCGCCGGATCTGCCGGAAGAAGCTCTGCGGGCGTGCCCGTCTTCCTGCAAGAAGTTCTTTCCGATTGACTGGAATACTGGTATATCCTGTCCCATGGAGAAGAAAGGCTGCCGCGAATTCTGATCGTGACTGCGGGATACGGGGAAGGGCACAATTCCGCCGCCAGGGGTGTGCGGGATGCCCTCGCAGGGCGCGCGGAAGTCCGCGTGACGGACCTTTCCGCCTAACGCGCGCCGCCTACCTGTGGATTATTTCCCGCCTGCCCCGCCTCTGGAAGCTGATGTACGAGGTGAGCGACAAGCGCAACCTGGCGGAAAAACCCGTCAAAGGGGCTCGCTCCTGTGGAGCGTTTTCTGGAACGGCTGCTGCGGGATTGGAAGCCGGACGCCGTGGTCTGCACGTACATGGTGTATCCCTACATGCTGGATTCCCTGGCGGCCCGCACGGGGAACGCGGTGCCGTACTTGACCGTTGTGACGGATTCCTTCGTCATCAATAAGTCCTGGCTGTGTTCGAGTCTCCCCTGTGGGCCGTGACGGACCCCTGGACGCGGGAAATCATGGTGGAGAAGGGGCTTCCTCCGGACAGGGTGCGCGTCACGGGATTCCCCGTCAATCCCGGCCTGGGGGCGCTGGCGCGGGAGCGCCCCGTTTCCTGGAAGGCGGGCGAGCCGTTCCGGGTGCTTTATTTTGCCCAGCGTTCCGCACGGCATGCGCGCGCGGAGCTGGAGGCCATGCTGGAGGCGGACCCCTCCATACGCGTCACCTGCATCCTGGGCCGCCGGTTCAGGCGCATTTACCCCCATATCCGGGATTTGCGCGCCAGATACGGGCATAGGCTGGCCGTGCGCGGCTGGACGCGCCGCGTGCCCTCCTATCTCGCCGCCAGCCATGTGGTGGTTGGGAAAGCGGGAGGGGCCACCGTGCACGAGGTGCTGGCGTCTGCACGGCCCATGCTGGTAAACTTTCTTCTTCCGGGCCAGGAGGAGGGCAACGCCCGCCTGCTGGAAAAAAAACTGGGCGGCGGCCGCCATGTGCCGGACGCCCGCGCCCTGGCTGCCGCCTTGCGGGAGATGGTGGAGGAAGGCGGTGCGCCGTGGAGGCGCATGCATGAAAATTTTTGGTGAAGGCGGAGATGACCGGGGAAGCGGCAAGATAGCGGATTTGGTCTTGAAACTGGCGGAGGAACGTACTAACTGATTTCCGTGACTTATCTGCTGATCGACAATTCCAATACGCGCACCAAGTTCGTGCTTTCCGCGCCGGACGCCCTACTGCCGGAACGGTACATGATTCCCACCCGGGAGGTGAGCGAGGAACGGCTGGATGAAGTGCTGGCCGGCGTCCATTACGATGCCGCCGTGGTGTGCTCCGTAGTGCCGCGCGTGGGGGAGGTGCTGAAAAACTGGATAGGCAAGCCGTGCCATTTCCTTTCCTGCGATTCCCGGCTGGGCGTGGGCATCGACTACCCCCACCCGCGCCAGATAGGAGCCGACAGGCTGGCGAACGCCGTGGGCGCCGCGGCCTATTACGGCTGCCCGTGCGTCGTGGTGGACTTCGGCACTGCGGTGACCTTTGACGTGATCGGCCCCCAATGCACCTATCTGGGCGGCGTCATTGCTCCAGGGCTTGCCAGCATGGGGGATTACCTGGAGCGCAATACCGCCCTTCTTCCCGCCATCGACCCGCAGGAGCCCGCCCATGCCATCGGAACCAGCACGGTGGAGGCCATGCAGTCCGGCGCCGTGTACGGCTACCGGGGGCTGGTGAAGGAAATCCTGGCCCGGCTGGAGGAGGAGCTGGGCACGCGCCCGGCCGTGGTGGCTACGGGCGGGGACGCCGCGCTGATCGCCAGGGGCGTGGAGCGCATCGACCATGTGGACCCGGATATTACGCTGAACGGTTTGCGGATGGCTGCCGTGCTTAATCTTTGAAGAACGGACAACGGCTTGGCCGGGAGCTTGTTACTTCCGGCGAGGGGGCCGGATGACACGTAAAAACTCATAAATAGGTGTTGCAAATTGCGTATACCCCATGTAGTATCCATGAACCTTAACAATAAATATCATGTCTGACAACAGCATCGAAGAAAAAGTAAGAAGTATCATCGTTGAGCAACTTGGCGTTGAATCCGATAAAGTGACTGCTGAT
>VOFI01000021.1_pt1 | contig 26001 bp, 25 predicted proteins | sample 5384131 | NCBI WGS metagenome assembly VOFI01 (sample SAMN12384728, study PRJNA508395) | human gut metagenome | isolation source: healthy gut H | host: Homo sapiens | reverse complement strand
CTATCTGCTGCTGCCCCGGCGCTGGCTGCCTCCCTGCGCAGAGCGTGCCGCCCGGGCGGATGCACCCGGAGAGACGGCAAGGCCCCGCCGGCTGGAGCAGTCCGCTGCGGCTCTGCGCTCCCTGTACGACAGTTTCTTCCGGGATACGGCCCCGGCCCCGCCGGAAAATCCCTCAGTGATCTTCGACCGGGCGGCGGAACAAGTGTGCCGCTCCTGCGTCCTGTGCGCCAACTGCTGGCAGCAGAACTATAACGCCACCTACAACGCCTTCAATGATGCCTGTCCGGCGCTGCTGCGCCGTGGCACGGCCCAGTCGGAGGATTTCCCCCTGTACTTCACCGCCCGGTGTGTCCATCTGCGGGAGTTTATCGCCGCTGTCAACGAGGAACTGCGGCTTTTCCTCCTGCGCCGCCAGTACCATCGACAGCTGACCTGCTCCCGCCGTCAGGCCCAGGAGCAGTACGCCCAGATGGGGGATCTGCTGGCGGCGGCGGCCCACGCCCCGGCGGAGGAGCCCACCGGCCCCGTGGGCTATCGAGTGTCGAACTCGGCGCTGGCCCTGCGGGGGGAGACCGGCGGGGCCTTCACCACCATCGATCTTTTGGCTCTGCGCCGCTCCACCGGCGAGGCCACCCTCTATAAATACGGCGCTGCGCCCTCCTATCTCAAGCACACCGCCCACGTTACCCGCTTCACCGCCCATTCCCTTCCGGCGGGGCTGCAGGCCACGACGGAGCCGCCGGAGGTCACTCGGCTGGCCCTCCCGGCAGGCAGCTATTTTGTCATGATCTCCGACGGCATCGCCGACGAGAACAGCGACGAGTGGCTGCAAAATCTGCTGGCGGGGTGGAACGGCACTGACGTCCACGCCCTGACGGCACTGATCCTGTCGGAATCCCGCAGCCGCAGGGGACTGGAGGACGACTGCGCCGTGCTGGCGGTACACCTGCCCCTGCCGGGAGAAAACCGCCCCCGGCAGGTATAACCGCCGCCGACGCCGGAAATACTCTATCTGTCAAACATCACCGGACAGAGGAGGGCGTGGCCTTGGTAAAAGGTATTTCCAGACGGGTGATCGTGGTGGAGTCCCCCGATCCCCATATTTTCGAGCAGGCGATCTTCATTCTCAGCAACGACGCCGCAGGCGGCGGCGTCTCATCCCAGCAGGTGGTGGAGCAGGCGGTCCGCATCGCCAAGAGCTACGCCCGCACCCACGGGGCTCCGCCCCGGCGCAGACGGCTTACCACATGGATGGCGGCGCTGCTGGGCGGCGGTGTCATCGGCCTGCTGTGGCTGGTGCTGGCCCTCGTCTGAGGGACGGCGTTTTCAATGCTTTATCCATTTTTTCTCCTCACTTGGGGCGGACAGCTGACTGTCCGCCTCCCTTTTTTGCCCTGTTCGTCTGCCGGCGGCCTCGGTGGTCATGTCGTAGGCCTCCAGCAGCCGGAGGGTGCTCTTCAGGTGTCCCCCCACATGGTATACCGTCAGGTCGCTGCCCTCGTTGGGGACCTGCGTGGTCATGACCACGATCTTGCCCCGCTCCACCCCGCGGCGTACCACGTCGTAGAGGTGTCCGCCGTCGTATTCCGGCAGGCCGCCTACGCCGAAGCTCTCGATGATAAGACCGTCGTAGCGGTCCAGCATGAACTCCGCCAGTGCATCCTCCGTGCCGGGGATCAGCTTCAGCAGCCCCACATGGGGATCCAGCCGGTCATAGAACAGGGGCCGTGGCCGGCTCTCACAACGGATGTACTGTAACAGATGCTCGTCCTGCACCACCGCCAGATCGGGGTAGTTGACACTGGAGAAGGCCCGGAAGCTCTTGGAGTAGGTCTTGCGGGCACGGGTCCCCAGAATGACCCGGCCGTTAAAGACGATCTGCACGCCGCCGCAGCCCCGGCAGGCATAGAGAAAGGCATCGGTAAGATTGCGCTTGGAGTCGGTGCCGTCGAACCAGATGGGCTTCTGGGCGCCGGTGAGGATGATGGGCTTGGGGCTGTCCTGTACCAGATAGCTCAGGGCTGCCGCCGTATAGGCCATGGTGTCCGTGCCGTGGCTGATGACGAAGCCGTCGTAGTCGTCGTAGTGCTCCCGGATGGCTTGGGCCGTCCCCAGCCAGTGGGTGGGATGGATGCTGGTGCTGTCCAGACTGTACAGCTGGATGCAGTCCACATGGCACAGCTGGGCGATGCGGGGGAGATAGGCCAGCAGCTGGTGGGTGCTCAGCTCCGGTGTCAGGCCCTCCGGCGTCATCTCCGAGGCGATGGTGCCGCCGGTGCCGATCATGAGGATCTTTTTCATAGGAATGGCTCCTCTCTCACGGCCTGCGCCGTGGGCAGTAAATTGAAAGTGCTTTACAGCTCCCGGTTTTCCAGTGCCGCCAAGCCGAATCGGGCGGCCTGCAGCAGTCGGGGCTTTTCCTCCGCCGGTGCGGCGTCGTATCTCTGGCGCAGGTCTCGGAGGAACAGGCCCCGCAGGGTGTCCTCTCCGCAGTGCTCCCACAGATCCCGGCAGCGGGTGGTGCGGTCCTGCAGCTCCAGATAGAAGCAGTCCGGGGACAGCGCATCATAGAGGGCGTCCAGCCGGGGCGGCTCCTCCGTCTCACCGGTGAGGACCATGCGGAAGATGTCCGCCTCCGGGTGTGGGGGCAGCTCCCGGCGCAGCGCCTCCAGCGGGTCAACGCCGGTGACATCCGCCGTCAGCCACTGATACCGGTGGCGGGCAAAGGGGACGAAGGTGAGCTTCACCTGTCCCGGCTCCACGGTACCGGTGAGGAAGCCCTTGTCCCCCAGCTCGTCGAAGCCCCGGCCCTCCGGGCAGCCGGGATAGGCCCAAAAGGTGCGTCCTGCCTGCTGCACGCCGCCAAAGGCGTGGACGTGGCCCAGCGCCAGATAGTCGGCGCCGCTCTGCTCCACATCCTTCAGGGTCATGGCCCGGTAGCGGCTGTCCCGGACACCCACCTCTCCGTGGAGAAACAGGATGCGGGCCAACCCCTCGTCCTCCGGGTCAAGAGAGCCGGGGATCCCGGCGGGAGCGTCGGGGGAGGTGAAGGCGGCTCCGTATACTACGCAGCCGTACTGAGGGAAGGGGAGCCGCTGGAGCCGCTCCTCCCGGAAGATGTGGACGTTTTCCGGCCACAGCAGCCGGGCGTAGGGGCTGGAGGCGGCGTAGAAGTCGTGGTTGCCGGGGGCGATGACGGCGTGGCCCCGGAAGCGGGCCAGCGACCGGGCCAGCTCTTGCGCCGTCTGACCGTAGAGCTGGTCAGAGTCAAAGAGATCCCCGGCCAGCAGCAGCAGCTCCACGCCGTGGTCATTGGCGTAGTCCACCAGCCGGTCCGTCAGCTGGCGTGCCTCCTGGCGGCGCAGCCGGGCCTTCTCCATGGCCAGCTTTTCGCTGGTGGCCTGAGCGTGAAAATCCACCACCGTGAAGGTGGGAGCGTCCGGCTCCGCCAGCAGGCGGTCCGCTGTGGTAAAGGGGTTGTCGCTGCCCCATGACAGGTCACAGCGACCGATGAGGGAGATGACCCGGATGCGGAAGCGGCCGCAGTCGTAGACTCCCACACCACGGCCCGGCGTGCGGGGGGAAAAGTTGGCAGGCCGCAGGATGTAGGGACTGTCCTCCAGATAGTCAGCGATCTGCATTTTGCCCCAGGTGTGGTTGCCCAGCGTGATGACATCGGCGCCGGCGGCGAAGAGATCCTCCGCCTGATCTGGGGTCAGCCCCACGCCGGAGACATTCTCACCGTTGACCACGGTGAAGTCCACGCCGTGGACCTTCTGAAAGGGACGCAGAGTACGGGCCAGATGGCGGGTGCCATCCTCGCTGGTAACATCTCCCAGTGCCAGCACACGAAATTCCATAGGGTATCCTCCCGGTGAATTGGTACATTCTGCGGACAAAAGTGGACATGGTAACTGGACATGGCTCTGTCCGCTGACAGTCCTATTATACCACAAAACTGTCAGGGCGCAACGTCTTATTCCCGGCCGGAGACGATAGGGCTTATTTCCAGCCAGGGATGCAGAGGATCATCCCCGGCCGAGACTGCGAAGGATCATTCCCGACCGCCTGCTCATAGGCGGCGATGTCGTCGGCGCAGAATACGCCGTCGGTGCTCGCCTCCGTCAAGTCCCCCAGCGTGGTATAATAGGCGGTCATATAGCGGTGAAGCGCCTGCTGCTGGCCGTCGGTGAGGGGGAAATCATCGGTGTCGATAGAACCACCGACGGCGACGGGAGCGGCGGGGGCAGCGACGGCGCTGTCCGACGGGGCGGCTTCCGATGGGGCGGCTTCCGACGGGGCGGCTTCCGACGGGGCGGCCTCCGACGGGGCGGCTTCCGATGGGGCGGCTTCCTGAATGGCTGTGCTGCTATCGACACCATCCTTTTCGGCGGAGGCATGGAGCATTGGATACAGGGCGATGGCCGGCAGCAACAGCAGCAGGGCCGGCGAAAGAATGAGTGGGATACGTTTCATGGCAGAGTCCTCGATTTTTCGGGTTTTGAGGACAGGATACCACCGCTTCCTAAAGCAAAGTTAAAGGGCATAAAGAAACGGCGCACCACTGCTGCGGTGCGCCGTTGGGGATGAACCGTATGGAAGGATGTTTACTTGGCGTATTCCACAGCCTTGGTCTCACGCAGCACGTGGACCTTGATCTGGCCGGGATACTCCAGCTCGTTTTCGATGCGGTGGGCCAGCTCACGGGCCAGGATCACCATCTGATCCTCAGAGACCTGTTCGGGCTTCACCATGACACGAACCTCACGGCCCGCCTGAATGGCGTAGCTCTTCTCCACGCCGGGATAGCTGCTGGTGATCTCCTCCAGCTTCTCCAGACGCTTGATATAGTTCTCCAGATTCTCACGGCGTGCGCCGGGCCGGGCGGCGGAAATGGCATCGGCTGCCTGCACCAGACAGGCCACCAGCGTCTTGCACTCCACGTCGCCGTGGTGGGCCTGAATGGCGTGGAGGACGTCCTCCTTCTCCCGGTACTTCCGGCAGAACTCCACGCCCAAGGAGACGTGGGTACCCTCCATCTCATGGTCCACGGCCTTGCCGATATCGTGCAGCAGACCGGCACGCTTGGCAGTCTGGACGTCGGCGCCCAGCTCCGCCGCCATCATACCGGCGATGTGGCTGACCTCAATGGAGTGCTGCAGCACGTTCTGGCCGTAGCTGGTGCGGTAGTGCAGGCGGCCCAGCAGCTTCTGCAGCTCCGGGTGGATGCCCCGGACGCCGGTCTCCAGCACGGCCCGCTCACCCTCGGAGCGGATGACGGCGTCCACCTCACGGCGGGCCTTCTCCACCATTTCCTCAATGTGGGTGGGATGGATGCGGCCGTCGGCAATGAGCTTCTCCAGAGCCAGACGGGCGACCTCGCGCCGCACCGGCTCAAAGCAGGAGACGGTGATGGCCTCCGGCGTGTCGTCGATGATGAGGTCGGCGCCGGTGAGAGTCTCCAGCGTCCGGATGTTGCGGCCTTCCCGGCCGATGATGCGACCCTTCATCTCGTCATTGGGCAGGGGAACCACACTGACGGTGATCTCGGCCACATGGTCGGCGGCGCACCGCTGGATGGCGGTGGCCACGATCTCACGAGCCCGCTGATCGGCCTCTTCCTTGGCGCGGGCCTCGATCTCTTTGATCTTGATGGCAGTCTCGTGGGTGACATCCGACTCCACCTGAGCGATCAGGTAATCCTTGGCCTCATCGGCGGTGAAGCCGGAGATGCGCTCCAGCATCTCCATCTGGCTGTGCTTGATGTTTTTGATCTCCTCCGCAGCCTTGTCGGCGGCGGCGTGTTTTGCGGTGAGAGCTTCCTCTTTCTTCTCGATGGAATCCATCTTGTGATCGAGGTTTTCCTCCTTCTGCTGCAGTCGGCGCTCCTGCTTCTGCAGGTCGGCACGGCGCTCCTTGACCTCTCTCTCGTATTCGCTGCGGTTTTTCAAAATCTCTTCTTTGGCTTCAAGAAGTGCTTCTCTCTTTTTATTTTCGGAACTCTTGATGGCTTCGTTGATGATGCGGGTGGCTTCTTCCTCCGCACTGGAGATTTCTCTTTCCGCTACGCTTTTGCGATAGCGAATACCGAGGAGGAAAAAGATCACCGCCGCAACGACGAAGGCAGCAACGGATACGATCCAGCCGATTGTCGTCATGACAGATATTCCTCCTATGTTGTTTTAACGTATGAAAACGGATAGCTCCGTTCAGGGCAGAAAATAACCGAAGATCCCCCTTGAATCTCCGATGATAATCTTCCTAATAGTTTAATCGAATTGTGCAAAACTGTCAAGAGAAAAACCACATTCTGTTTATTATTTTCGCAGGTCGCCGGGGAGATTTTGCTGATGTCTTACGACAGGCGGATAAAGGGGGCGCTGACGTAGCCCAGATGCTCCCCGTGGGACACCACGTACCAGTCCTGATAGCGGCCGTACACCGTCACGCCGTCGCCGTCGGGGAGCCGGGCCGTTACCGTGGACTGGAGGGAGGGGCCGGAGCGGAGGTTCACCGGGCCGCCGGAGACGGTGGATACCTGACCCGGCTGGGGAGTGGGGGCGGTGTAGGGCAGGCCAAAGTACTCCGTGAGGCTCAGCACCAGGTTGGCGGCGATGCGGGGGATATTCTCCTGGATCCACAGGGCATCGTCGGGGTTATCGTGGTAGCCAAGCTCCAACAGCACCGAGGGGAACCGGGGCTGGCGTACCTCTCCCAGAGAGGTGGTGGCCCGTGTGGACACCTTCTCCGGCAGGGGGTAGATGTCCCGGAGGTTTTCCACGAACAGCTCCGCCGCCCGGCGGCCGTTGGCGCTGGTGGGATAGTAGAAGGCGAGAATGCCCCGGCTCCGGCCCTCGGCACCGGGGCCGGAGGCGTTGGAGTGGAGGGCCAGATAGAAGTCGTACTGTCCGGCGTTGGCCTGCCGGATGGAGGAGGCGGCGGTCATGTCCGGCGTATTGCGGGAGAACTGGATGCCGTTGAGCAGCAGAATGGGCTCCATGGCATCGGCCAGCAGGTTCATGAAGGATTCCTCTGACCCGGCGCCGGTGACGTAGGGGTTATATTCCTGGGTGCTGGGACTGAGATAGATCTTGGGCATGGAAATGGCTCCTTTCCGGAATGTTCCTGTGACAGTGTATGCGGGAGGGGGAGGGGGGTGTTCTTTTGGGGAATACGGGGGGTGGTTTCTTTCAGCAGTCCCCTTTGCGTAAGGAACGTGCCTCCGGCGGCTCGTTCTTCTTTTGTCTCCGACGGGTGACTTTCTTTCAGCAGTCCCTTTTGCGTAAGGAACGTGCCTCCGGCGGCCCACTTTTCCCAGCAGCTGGAAAAGTGGGCAAAAGAGCCGTTTGAAACCAATGGTTTCAAAACTTCCTTTACCTTCAAGAGCTGCGTTCGTTATGGGCCGTAGTGGGAATTGACTCAGCAACAGACCCGCTGCCGCTCCTGCTCAGATGAAGAAAATGGTGTGTCTACCGTTTTGGAGTACGGATTGCCACGGTAGAATAGTAACCTTCTTCAACCATCCAATGTAGCGGCAGCGTGAGTAGGAGGAAGTCGATTCCCTGTTTCGGCGGGATTTAAGTAGCAACTCTTACAAACCGAGAAGGAAGTGCAGAAACCATGGGTTTCTGCTGGCGTTCTTTGGTGACTTTCTTTCGCTATTGAAAGAAAGTTACCCGCCGGAGGCAATAGAAGAAAGGATACCGTCGGGAAGGAAGCATAAAATTCCGCAAAAAAGGATTGACATTTCTCTCATATCTGCTATAATCTGAAAACGGTTTTCATTTTCAAATCTGCGAGGTGACGCATATGACCTATATGACCCGGCAGCAGCAGGCAGTGCTGGACTGCATCGCCGCCTGCCCCGGCGGCTGCGCCACGGCCATGGCACTGGCGGACCGGCTCCGCAGCGGCGGTCAGTCCGTGGGACTGACCACCGTATACCGCCAGCTGGAGCGGCTGGAGAAGCAGGGGCTGGTCCACAAGCTGGTGACGGACGAGGGGGCCTGCTGGCAGTACTGCGACTGCCACGCCCACCGGGACTGCATCCTACTGAAGTGCGAGGTGTGCGGGGCCATCCAGCACATGGACTGCGGCCATCTGGGGGAGCTGTATCAGCACGTTTTGCAGCAGCATCATTTCCGCATCAACCCCCGCAGGACGCTGTTTTACGGTCTGTGCGACCGGTGCAGCGGGGAGGAGCCGTCATGAGGCGGCTGCTGGCGGCGGTGCTGGCGGCGGTGGTGCTGCTCCCTGCGGTGGGATGCGCTGCCCGTCCGGCAGAGCCGGAGAGCGGCAAGCTGCGGGTAGTGTGCTCCCTGTTCCCCTACTACGACTTTGTGCGGGCCATCGGCGGGGAGGACGTGGAGGCGGAACTGCTGGTACCCGCCGGACGGGAGACCCACAGCTTCGAGCCAACGCCGCTGGATGTGATCCGGCTGTCGCAGGCGGATGTGTTCGTCTACAACGGCGGGGAGAGCGAGTACTGGGTGGAGGAGATCCTGGACTCCGCCGGGGAAGAGATCCCCTACACTCTGCGGCTTATGGACTATGCCCAGCCGCTGGAGGAGGAACTGGCGGAGGGGATGCAGGGGGCGGGCCACGACGACCATCATGACCACGACGACGGCCATGAGGACGAGGTGGAGTACGACGAGCACATCTGGACGTCGCCCCGTATTGCCATGGGGCTGTGCCGGGCCATTGCCGGGACGCTGCAGGAGGCCGACCCGGAACACGCACAGAACTACGCCCGGCGGCTGGAGACGTATCTGGCAGAGCTGTCAGAGCTGGATCAGGCCTTCACGGAGGTGGTGGCCGACGGCAATCGGCACATGGTGGTGTTCGGGGATCGGTTCCCGCTGCTGTACTTCTGTAAGACCTACGGGCTGGAGTACCGGGCGGCCTTCCACGGCTGTGCCGGGGATACGGAGCCGTCGCTGGCTACCCTGAAATATCTCATTGATAAGGTGCAGGAGGAGGGCATCCCGGTGGTGTATACCATCGAGCTCAGCAGCCGGAAGGTGGCGCAGGCCATTGCCGAGACCACCGGGGCCAAGGTGCTGACCTTCCAATCCTGCCAGACCGTGTCCCGGCAGGACTTCGACGCCGGGGCCACCTACCTGTCGCTGATGCGGCAGAATGTCGCTGCACTGAAGGAGGGACTTGCCTGATGGATAAGGAAACGCTGCTGTCCTGCCGGGACGTGTCGCTGGGCTACGAGGGACACACCGTGTGGGAACATCTGACCTTCTCGGTACATTCGGGGGAATACCTGTGTATCGTGGGGGAAAACGGCTCCGGCAAGTCCACGCTTCTCAAGAGCCTGCTGGGGCTGCTGCCGCCGCTGAAGGGGGTCATCCGGCGAAGCGACACCGCAGGGGCGGTGGGCTATCTGCCCCAGCAGACCCAGGCTCAGCGGGATTTTCCCGCCACCGTCAGCGAGGTAGTGCTGTCGGGCTTTCTCAGCGCCCGTGGACGGCGGTTCTTCTACTCAGCCGCCGAGAAGTCGCAGGCGCTGATGCACATGGGCAAGCTGGGGATATTGGAATTGAAGGATCGGTGCTACCGGGAGCTGTCCGGCGGACAGCAGCAGCGGGTGCTGCTGGCACGGGCGCTGTGCGCCGCCCGGCGGCTGCTGATCCTGGACGAGCCGGTGACGGGGCTGGACCCTGCTGCCGCACAGGACCTGTACCGGACGCTGGCCTATCTCAACAAAAATGAGGGGCTGGCCATCGTCATGGTGACCCACGACCTGCAGAGCGCCCTGCAATACGCCGACACCGTGCTCTATGCCGGGCAGGGCAAGTGGTTTCACGGCACAACGGCGGAATATCTCGCCTCCCCCTACGGGCGGCGGTTCGGAGGTGAGCGGACATGACGCTGCTGCTGGAGATGTTTACCTATCCCTTGGGCGTACTTACTGCATAGTAAGGTGGTATTGACTGGGAGTGGACGATTTGTCCGCTCTTTTTGTTGGTCATTTTTGCATCCTTAAAATACGGCGGACAGGAGGTTCCTATGGCAAAGAAGATCACCGAGCTGGTGGCGGAGGTAGCGGCACCTGTGGCGCAGGAGCAGGGCTGCACCCTGTGGGACGTGGAGTATGTCCGTGAGGCAGGGCAGTGGTACCTGCGGCTGTATCTGGACAAGGAAGGCGGCGTGGACATCCTGGACTGCGAGGCTGTGAGCCGCAAGGTCAGCGACCTGCTGGATGAGCTGGACCCCATCGAGGCAAGCTATATCTTCGAGGTGTCCTCCGCCGGAGCGGAGCGGCCTTTGAAGCGGCCCTCGGACTTTCAGCAGTTCATGGGCAGCCCCGTGCTGCTGAAAACCTATAAGCCCGTCAACGGCCGCAAGGAGTTCGCCGGGAGGCTGGCGGGCTACGACAACGGAGCCGTGGAGCTGGATATGGGTACGGCGCAGCCCCTGCGGTTTGAAAAGCAGGACATTGCGCTGGTGCGCCTGCGTGTGGAATTTAAGCAACGACAGAAAGAATAGGAGTTACGATCATGAAATGCGATGAGATCTTTGCCGCACTGGCAATGCTGGAAAAGGAGCGGGGCATCCCTCAGGACTTTATGATGAACAAGATCGTTCAGGCCCTGACCACCGCCTACAAGCGGGACCACGAGGGTGTGGAGAACGTGGTGGTGGAGGTCAACGAGGAGAAGCGTGACCTGAAGATGTTCGTGCAGAAGGAGATCGTGGAGGAGGTGGAGAACCCCGGCTCCCAGATCTCTCTGGAGGAGGCCCGGCGTATCTCTGCCAAGTATGAACTGGGCGGTATGGTGCGCTTCCCGGTGGAGAATGTGGAGTTTGGCCGCATTGCCGCCGGTAACGGCAAGCAGGTCATCATTCAGGGTCTGCGGGAGGCTGAGCACGGCATGATCTACGACGAGTGGGGCTCCAAGCAGCATGAGATCCTCACCGGCACTGTGTCCCGCATCGATCCCCGCAGCGGCAACGTCTATCTCCGCATCGGCACCGGCAACGAGGCCACCGAGGGCATCCTGAGCCTGAATGAGCAGGTCAGCACCGAGACCTACACCGAGGGACAGCTGCTGAAGGTGTATCTGGTGGAGGTGCGCCGTGGCACCCGTGGCCCGCAGGTCATGGTGTCCCGGACCCATCCGGGCCTTGTCAAGCGGCTGTTTGAGCTGGAGGTGCCGGAGATCTTCGACGGCACGGTGGAGATCCGCTCCATCGCCCGTGAGGCCGGCAGCCGCACCAAGATGGCGGTGTGGTCCGCCGACGAGAACGTGGATCCCATCGGCGCCTGCGTCGGCCCCCGTGGTCAGCGTGTGGCTGCCATTGTGGAGGAGCTCCACGGCGAGAAGATCGACATCATCAAGTACTCCGAGGATCCCGCCGAGTTCATCGCCGCTGCGCTGGCCCCCTCCGATGTGGAGGAGGTGCGTCTGGCGGACGAGGGCAAGGTGTGCCGGGTCATCGTCCCCGACGACCAGCTGAGTCTGGCTATCGGCAAAGAGGGGCAGAACGCCCGTCTGGCTGCCCGGCTCACCGGGTATAAGATCGACATCAAGCCCGTGTCCCGGGCGGATGAATAAGTTCGTATCCTGAGAGGAGGCCCGTCATGCAGAAGGTGAAGAAGATCCCCCAGCGCCAGTGCGTGGGGTGCCGTACCAAGCGGGATAAAAGGGATCTGCTGCGGATCGTCAAGACCCCGGAGGGGGAGATCGTGCTGGATGCCACCGGCAAAAAGTCCGGACGGGGCGTGTACGTCTGTCCCGACCCGGAGTGCCTGCGGAAGGCCCGCAAGTCCCGTGGGCTGGAGCGTGCGCTGGAGACGACCATCCCGGCGGAGGTATACGATGGGCTGGAGGCCCGGATGGGGGAGTAATGGAGCATATTTTATCAATGATCGGCCTTGCCAAAAAGGCGGGCCGTGTGGAGATCGGTGAGGAGCCGGTGGGCTCTGCCGCCCGCAGCAAGCACGCACGGGTCATTCTGGTGGCGTCGGATGCGGCGGCCGGCTCTGTGCGCCGGGCGTATGCCTTTGCACAGACGGGGGCCTGCCTGTGTCTGACCATCCCCGCCGACAAGGACGCCTTGGGGCGTGCGCTGGGCCGCAGCAGCTGCGCCATGGCAGCCATCACCGACGTGGGCTTTGCCGACGCCATCGTGAAAAAGCTGGCAGTCATGGATCCGGAGCACTATGAGCAGGCATCCCAGCGGCTGCAGATCAAGGCCCGGCGGGCCATGGAGCGGCGGGAGGAGCAGGCCCGGCACGAGAAGAACCTGCGCCGGGGCAAGAAGCGCACGGCTCCCCCGGAGCCGCCGCAGCCGGTGCAGGAGCCGCCCCGTGAGGCGGCGAAGGAAAAGCCCCGGCGTCCGGCCCGTCCGGGCCGCAGGCGCCCCGCTGCTCCGCAGCAGCGGTTTGCCGGTTCCCGGCCGGTGAAAAAGGGCAAGGGCTCCGGCAGGGATCGGAAAAAATCGTAAGTTTTGTGCTCCGGCACATTTCGTAATCACAAAGATGGAGGTGGCTTTATTTGGGTAGCGTAGGAAACAAATATAGAGTGCATGAGGTGGCGAAGGACTTCGGAGTCCCCACCAAGCAGATCACGGAGATCTTGACCAAGTACGCCGAAACGCCCAAGAACCATATGCAGGTCTTGGAGGATCGGGAGCTGTCTCTGATCTTTGAGTATCTGACCCAGCACAATCAGGTATCCGGGATTCAGGTGATCTTCGCCGAGGGGGCCAAGCCTGCCGAGAAGAAGCAGCAGCCTGCCGCCAAGCCCGCCGAGAAGAAGCCGGAGGGCAAGGGGGAGAGCCGTTCTGCCAAGCAGGAGACCAAGCCCGTCTCCCGTGTGCCTCAGACCAAGGTGGTGGACACCCGCAAGGCCACGGCGGTGAATCTGGATAAGTACGACGAGAAGCTGCAGGACATGGCGGAGGGCCGCACCGGCGGCGGCCGTCGGGCCCAGCAGCAGACCCAGGGCAAGGAGAAGTTCTGCAACGGCGGCAAGCGCCGGGACAACGGTTTTTCCAATAAACGCAAGCAGGAGGAGGCGGATCGTCTGCGCCGCCTGCGGCTGGAGGTCATCAAAAAGACCCCCGTTACCGTGCAGATCCCCGATGAGATCAGCGTGGGCGAGCTGGCCAGCCGCATGAAAAAGACCGGCGCAGAGGTGGTCAAGTGCCTGATGAAAAACGGCGTCATGGCCTCCCTGAGCCAGCTCATTGACTTCGACACCGCCGCCATCATCGCCGAGGAGATGGGCTGCAAGGTGGAGAAGGAGGTAGTGGTCACCATCGAGGAGAAGCTCATCGACGACCACAAGGACAACGAGAAGGATCTGGTACCCCGTGCCCCCGTGGTGGTGGTCATGGGCCATGTGGACCACGGCAAGACCAGTCTGCTGGACTATATCCGCAACGCCCATGTGGCCAGCGGCGAGGCCGGCGGTATCACCCAGCACATCGGTGCCTATCAGGTGCAGATCAACGGCAAGCCCATCACCTTCCTGGATACCCCCGGCCACGAGGCATTTACCTCCATGCGAGCCAGAGGCGCCATGGTGACGGATATCGCCATTCTGGTGGTGGCCGCCGAGGACGGTATCATGCCCCAGACGGTGGAGTCCATCAACCACGCCAAGGCTGCCGGGATCCCCATTATCGTGGCCATCAACAAGATGGATAAGCCGGAGGCCAATCCGGAGCGCATCAAGCAGCAGCTCACCGAGTACGGGCTGGTGTGTGAGGAGTGGGGCGGCGACACCATTGTCTGCCCCATTTCCGCCAAGACCGGTATGGGCGTGGACAATCTGCTGGAGATGCTGACGCTGACCGCCGAGGTGGGTGAGCTGAAGGCCAACCCCAACCGTGCCGCTCAGGGTACGGTCATCGAGGCCTGTCTGGACAAGGGCCGTGGCCCCGTGGCCACGCTGCTGGTGCAGAACGGCACGCTGAAGCAGGGCGATATCATCATCGCCGGTACCTCCGTGGGCCGTGTCCGGGCCATGGTCAGCGACAAGGGCCAGAAGATCACCTCCGCCGGGCCCTCCGTGCCTGTGGAGATCACCGGTCTCAGCGAGGCACCTACCGCCGGCGCCACCTTCAACGCCGTGGCTGATGAGAAGCTGGCCCGTGAGCTGGTGGAGCAGCGCAAGGCCGAGGAGAAGGCCAAGGCCAACGCCCCTGTCACCAAGGTCTCGCTGGAGGATCTGTTCAGCCAGATCCAGGCCGGTGAGATGAAGAACCTGAACCTGATCGTCAAGGCCGACGTGCAGGGCTCCGTAGAGGCGGTGAAGGCTTCGCTGGAGAAGCTCAGCAACGACGAGGTGCGTGTCCGTGTCATCCACGGCGGTGTGGGCGCCATCAACGAGTCCGATGTGATGCTGGCCTCTACGTCGCAGGCCATCATCGTGGGCTTTAACGTTCGCCCCGACAACGCTGCCCGTGACTCCGCCGCCCGTGCCAACGTGGATATGCGGATGTACCGTGTCATCTATGATGCCATCAACGAGATCGAGGCCGCTATGAAGGGTATGCTGGCGCCCAAGTTCCGTGAGGTGCTGCTGGGCCATGCCGAGGTGCGCCAGACCTACAAGGTCTCCGGCGTTGGCACCGTGGCAGGCTGCTACGTGCAGGACGGTAAGCTCCAGCGCAAGGACTGTCAGGTCCGGCTGGTCCGGGACGGCATCGTTATCCACGAGGGTGTGCTGGCCTCCCTGCAGCGCTTCAAGGATCAGGCCAAGGAGGTTCTGGCCGGGTACGAGTGCGGCCTGACCATCGAGAAGTTCAACGACATCAAGGAAGGCGATATTGTGGAAGCCTTCACCATGGAGGAAATTCCCCAGTAAAGGGGGGAGTGGCCTATATGCGCCGTCTCCGGTCGCCTTCCGGCGCAGCCGTGCTGCGCTCGCAGGTCGTGCGTACAAGGGTGTTTGCGGAGCAAAACCTTGCTTTGGCGGGATTCATTTCTGCCAAAGGATGGTGGATCGGGGCCCCATGAAACGAGTTTCATGGGGCAGGCGATATTGTGGAAGCCTTCACCATGGAGGAGATTCCCCAGTAAAGGGGGGAGTGGCCCGTGGAGAGAGGTGTTCGGCAAGCACCGGCCTTTCTACGGACAGTTCGCAGATGACCGTGGGAAGCCGTGATACCACACAGGAACCGCTGCCGGATGCGCTCTGACTCCGATTTTCCCCACAACAGACAAACACAAGACCCAGAGGGCGGGCGCTTCGCCCGCCCTCTTTTCCACATCCAACGAAAGGAGAACCGTCTATGTCATCCAACCGCATCGGCCGCATCAACGACGAGATCCAAAAGGAGCTTTCTGCCCTGCTGCGGACCGTCAAGGACCCCCGTGTGACGGACTGTATGCTGACCATCACCCATGTGGACACCACCAGCGATCTGCGCTATGCCCGTATCTACGTCAGTGCCCTGAACTGCCCGGACGAGAAGGGGCTTTTGAAGGGCCTGAAGTCCGCCGCAGGCTATCTGCGCCACGAACTGGGCAGCCGCATCGATCTGCGCTATACCCCGGAGCTGCAATTCTTTGTGGACGACTCCATCGCCTATGGCGCACACATTCTGGATATGCTGAACCATGTCAAGCCCGCCGATCCCCGGAACGCCGATATCGTGCTGCCGGAGGATCGGGAGGACTGAGGAGGTGCCTGTTATGACCACTGCGGAAGCCGCCGCCCGTCTGGCGGCTATGGATCAGGTGCTGATCCTCACCCATGTCCGCCCCGACGGCGACACCATCGGCTCCGCCGCCGCCCTGTGCTGCGGCTTGCGGGCGCTGGGCAAAACGGCGTATCTGCTGCCCAACCCGGAGCTGACGGCCACCTACGCCCCCTATGCCGCCCCCTATCTGGCGGAGGCGGATTTTGCACCGGCGTATGTGGTCTCCGTGGACATTGCGGCGCTGTCGCTGCTGCCGGAGAACGCCCGGCCCTATCAGGACCGCATTGCTCTGGCCATTGACCACCACCCCTCTCAGGAATTTTTCGCCCGTGAGACGTGTCTGGAGGCGGACAGCGCCGCCTGCGGCGAGATCGTGTATGATATCCTCCGGCAGCTGACGCCCCTGACGCCGGAGATGGCTCTGCCGCTGTATGTGGCCATCTCCACGGACACCGGCTGCTTCGTCTACTCCAACACCACCCCCCGCAGCCACCGCATCGCAGCCCAGCTGATGGACTGCGGCATCGACGTGGCCCCCGTCAACAAGGCACTGTTCCGCACCAAGAGCGCCGTGCGTCTGGCCATGGAGGCCCGGATGGTGGCGGGTATGGAGCGCTGCGACGCTGGGCGGGTGGTGGTGATGCAGATCCCCCTGTCCCTGCGGCAGGAGATGCACGCCACCGATGCCGATATTGAGGAACTCAGCGCTCTGGCGGCGCAGGTGGAGGGTACCGACTGCGGTGTGACCCTGCGGGAACTGCCCTGCGGGAACTGCGCCCCGGCACGGTGAAGCTGTCCCTGCGGACCGGCCCCCGTGTCAACGCCACGGAGGTCTGCCGCCTGTTGGGCGGCGGAGGCCATGCCGCAGCGGCGGGAGCCACCGTCAGCGGCACCATGGCTCAGGCGAAGTCCGCCGTGCTGGCGGCCATCGCTCAGGTCATCGGCCCGCTGGCCCCCTGAAAAGGAGCGACTATGGCCAACGGGATCATCATCATCGACAAGCCCGCCGATTGGACCAGCATGGACGTCTGCGCCAAGCTGCGGGGAATACTGAAAACCAAAAAGGTGGGCCACGCCGGGACACTGGATCCCATGGCCACCGGCGTGCTGCCGGTGTTTGTGGGACAGGCTACCCGTGGCGTCAGCTTCGCTGAATCCGGCGACAAGGAGTATCTGGCCGTCCTGCGGCTGGGCCTTGTCACCGATACGCAGGACACCTCCGGGCAGGTGCTGCACCGGACGGAGGAACTGCCGGACCGGGCGGCACTGGAGGCGGTGCTGCCACGGTTCACCGGAGAAATTTCCCAGCTGCCGCCTATGTACTCCGCCATCAAGATCGGCGGTAAGAAGCTCTATGAGCTGGCTCGGCAGGGGAAGGAGGTGGAGCGCCGTCCCCGGCCGGTCACCATCCACGCCCTGGAGCTGGTGGAGCAGACGGCCTCCGGCGACTACGTCCTGCGGGTGCGGTGCTCCAAGGGTACCTATGTCCGCACCCTGTGCCACGACATCGGGCAGGCACTGGGCTGCGGCGGCTGTATGGCTGCCCTGCGGCGCACCATGGCGGCGGGCTTCACCCTGTCCGACGCCGTGACGCTGGAGCAGGTGCAGGCGGAGGGCGAGGCCCTGCTGCGGCCGGTGGACTCCCTGTTCCGGGATCGTCCGGCCTATGTGCTGCCTACCCCACGGGCTGTGGCCCGCTGCCGCAACGGCAATCCCGTCTCCGTGACGGAGCCGCTGCCGGAGGGGGAGTACCGGGTCTACGACCCGGAGGGCGATTTTCTGTGCCTGAGCCGTCTGGAGGGCGGCGTGCTGACCTCCATCAAAAACTTTTTCGGAGCGTGAATGAATTTGGAACGTACTGTCATCGCCCTGGGCTTTTTCGACGGCGTCCACCGGGGCCACGGAGCCCTGCTGCAAAAAACGGTGCAGCGGGCCGGGGAGCTGGGGGCGATCCCCGCCGTCTTTACCTTTGACCGTCCCCCGAAGGAGGTGGTCACCGGACGCCCCATGCCCCTCATCAACTCCCCGGAGGATCGGGCCGATCTGGCCCGGCGCATCTATGGCATTCAGCAGGTGATCCTGGCCCCCTTTGACGAGGCCATGATGACCATGCCGTGGCAGGATTTTATCACGGAGCTGCTGGTAAAGCGCCATGGGGCCGTGCATCTGGTGGCGGGCCACGACTACCACTTCGGCTACAAGAATCAGGGAGATCCCCGGCTTTTGCAGGAGAAATGCCGGGAGCTGGGGCTGGGCTGCGACATCATCCCCAAGGTGGAGCTGGAGGGCGTTACCGTCAGCTCTACCTACATCCGCACGCTGGTGGAGGCCGGGGACGTGGAGCGGGCGGCGCTGTTCCTGGGCCACCGCCACTGCCTGACCCAGACCGTGGTCCACGGCCACCGGCTGGGCCGCACGCTGGGCATCCCCACGGTGAACCTCACCTTTCCGCCCCATGTGCTGGCGCCCCGCCGGGGCGTATACATCACACGGGTCTATCTGCCGGACGGCACGTCGCTGGCGGGGGTCACCAACGTAGGCACCCGCCCCACCGTCTCTGAAGGCACTGCTGTGTCCGTGGAGACCTTCCTGCTGGATTTTGACGGCGATCTCTACGGGAAGCGCATCCGGGTGGAGTTCTGCCGCCGCCTGCGGGACGAGCAGAAATTTGATTCGCTGGAGGCGCTGAAGGCACAGATCCGGGAGAATATCCGCCAGACCCGTGACTATTTTGCCGCCGAGAGTACCCGTGGGTGAGTGGCGTGGGAGCTTGTAAAGCAAAAGAGAAGGGAAGTCCTGCGGGGCTTCCCTTCTTTTTGGCGGTGGGGGTGTTTTTTCAAATGTTTGATCGCCTCCGGCGGGTAACTTTTCCCATGAGCTGGAAAAGCGGGCAAAAGAGCCTGCAAGAAAACCATAGCGTACAGCACCGGGGTGTGCTATAATGGCCCAAACGGATCAAAAGGAGGACACCGCCATGCAGCATGAGATCACCACCAGCGCACCGCTTTTGGACGAAAAGGGCAATCTCCGGGAGCCGGGCTACGCCAAGCGCCTGCTGCCCATCTATCGCCGGGCGGACATCAAGGCTCCGGCCGCCCGCATCAAGGAGTGGGACTACTACCTCGTGGCCAATGACCACTTTGCCGTGGCGCTGACCATTGCCGACAACGGCTACATGGGGCTGGACTCCGTCTCCTTTTTGCAATTTGATGAGGGGTGGCAGATGACCCGCAGCCCCATGCGGGCCTTTCCCATGGGCCGGATGGGCCTGCCGGAGACCTCCGCCGCCGGAGACACCGCCAGCAGCGGCAAGCGCCATGCGCTGGTGTTCCGCCACGTTCCCGGCGGTCGGGAGCTGACCTTCCGCATGGAGGACTTCCTGAACCGGGACACCATCGAGGGCCACCTGCTGCTGACGCAGGAGCCGGAGGAGTCCATGGTCATCTGCACGCCCTTTGACAAGCCCGGCCACTTCTACTACAACCAGAAGATCAACTGTATGCGGGCTGCCGGGACGGTGCGTATCGGGGGGCAGACATACACCTTTGACCCCGCCGACTCCTTCGGCGTGCTGGACTGGGGCCGGGGCGTGTGGACATATCACAACACATGGTACTGGGGCAGCGCCTCCGGGCAGGTGGATGGCGTCCCCTTCGGCTGGAACATCGGCTATGGCTTCGGGGATACCTCCGCCGCCAGCGAGAATATGCTGTTCTACGATGGCAAGGCTCACAAGCTGGGGCAGGTGACCTTCCACATTCCCATGGCGGGGAAACGGGAGGACTATCTGGCCCCGTGGCGCTTTACCTCCGACGACGGGCGGTTCGAGATGGACTTTGCACCCATTCTGGATCGGGCTGCCTGTACGGATGTGAAGCTCATCAAATCCGACCAGCATCAGGTGTTCGGGCGCTTCACCGGCACGGCCCTGCTGGACGACGGCACGCCTGTCCGGGTGAAGGATTTTCTGGGCTTTGCCGAAAAGGTAGAGAACAAGTGGTAAACGCCAGAAAGGAGCGCCCCGGCCAATGGCCGGGGCGCTTCCGATTTTTGCGATATAAGCTTTTTCGGCGGTTACAGGCTCTCTGCGATGTGCCGGGCCACATACACGCCGCTGGCGCTGGCGTGGGAGAGAGAGTGGGTGACACCGCTGCCGTCACCGATGACGAACAGGCCCTTGTGGGGCGTCTCCAGATTTTCGTCCAGCTGGACCTCCATGTTGTAGAACTTTACCTCCACGCCGTAGAGCAGGGTGTCGTCATTGGCGGTGCCGGGGGCGATCTTATCCAGCGCATAGATCATCTCGATGATACCGTCCAGAATGCGCTTGGGCATCACCAGACTCAGGTCGCCGGGGGTGGCGGCCAGCGTGGGGGTGACGAAGCTCTCCTCCACCCGCTTGGGCGTGGAGCGCTGGCCACGGATCAGGTCACCGAACCGCTGGACGATGACGCCGCCGCCCAGCATATTGGACAGCCGTGCGATGCTCTCGCCGTAGCCGTTGGAGTCCTTGAAGGGTTCGGAGAAATGCTTGGCCACCAGCAGGGCGAAGTTGGTGTTCTCCGTATGGAGGGCGGGGTCCTCGTAGCTGTGGCCGTTGACGGTGACGATACCGTTGGTGTTCTCATTGACCACCACACCCTTGGGATTCATGCAGAAGGTGCGTACCCGATCCTGAAACTTCTCTGTCCGATAGACGATCTTGCTCTCGTACAGCTCGTCGGTGAGGTGGGCGAACACCTCATAGGGCAGCTCCACCCGCACACCGATATCCACACGGTTGGAGCTGGTGGGGATCTTCAGCGCCGTGCAGACCTCCTCCATCCACTTGCTGCCGCTGCGGCCCACGGAGATGACACAGGTGCGGCCCTCATAGCGCTCCTTGTCGGTGGTGACGGCGTAGCCGTCTGCCAGCTTCTCCACGGAGCGGACGGGGGTATCGAAGAAAATATCCATCCGGTCCTTCAGCCCGGCATAGAGGTGCTCCAGCACCACATAGTTGATGTCCGTTCCCAGATGCCGCACGGAGGCGTCCAGCAGGTGCAGGTCGTTCTCCAGACACAGCTTCTTGATGCGGGTGTTGCCGGTGGAGTAGAGCTTGGTGCCCTCCCCGCCGTTTTCCATGTTGATCTGATCCACATACTCCATCAGCTCCAGCGCCTTCTTTTTGCCGATGTGCTCGTGGAGGGTGCCGCCGAACTGATTGGTGATGTTATACTTTCCGTCGGAGAAGGCGCCGGCACCGCCGAAGCCGTTCATAATGGCGCAGGTGGGGCAGTGAACGCAGCTTTTGACCTTCACGCCGTCAATGGGACAGCGGCGGCGCTCCAGCGTGTGGCCGGATTCAAACAGCGCCAGCTTCAGGTCCGGACGCTTGTTCAGCAGCTCCCAGGCCGTATAGATGCCGCCGGGGCCGCCGCCGATGATAAGAACGTCATATGTCATAAGAGATTCCTCCTGTTCTGAAAATCAACACAAGTACTAGGTGCTGACCCAGCTGCGCCGTGCGGCGGAGCAGGAGGACATCCGGTTGGCGGCTGTCAGCGGGCTGGGCGCCGTGGGGGACTTCACAGTGGGGGTGTTCCACACGGCGGAGAAGCAGTACCATGCCCACCGCTTTCAGGGGGACTTCGAGATCGTCTCGCTGGTGGGGACCATCACCACCAAGGACGGGGAGTTTTATGCCCACCTCCACATGAGCGCCGGGGACACGGAGGGTCGTGTGCTGGGCGGACACCTGAACGAGGCGGTCATCAGCGCCACCTGTGAGCTGGTGCTGGAGATCATGGACGGCACGGTGGAGCGCCGGTTCGATCCGGAGACGGGGCTGAATCTGATGGAATTTTAAGGCGGCTGCGGGAGCTTCTGCCTGTATCCGATGAAAGGAGAGGCCCGGCCATTTTGGCCGGGCCTCTCCTTTCAGGTGTTTTTCTCATGGAAATGGTCGTATACCGCACGGGCGGCGGCCTTGGGCAGCAACGCCTCCAGCTGCACAAGCTCCGCCTCCGAGATGGCCTTGACGCTCTTGAAGTGCTTCAGCAGCGCCTTTTTCCGCACGTCCCCTATGCCGGGGATGCCGTCCAGACGGGAGGTCATGGCGCTGCGGCTGTGCTTTTCGTGGTGATAGGTGATGGCGAACCGGTGGACCTCCTCCTGCACCCGGCCCACCAGCGCAAACAGCGGCGGGCTCTGCTGGATGCCCAGCTCCCGGCCCTCCGGCGTCACCAGCGCACGAGTGCGGTGGCGGTCGTCCTTCACCATGCCCAGAATGGGGACGTGGATGCCCATGGACTCCAGCTGCTGCTGCGTGGCCTGGGCTTGCAGATGGCCGCCGTCCATCAGCAGCAGGTCCGGCAGAGGGGAGAAGTGCTCGTCCCCGTCCAGATACCGCTGCATCCGCCGCTGCAGCACTTCCTGTAAGGCCCGCAGATCGTCGGCGTGATCCAATGATTTGATCTGGAAGCGGCGATAGTCCCGCTTCAGAGGCTTGCCGTCCACAAAGACCACCATGGAGGCCACCATGTCCTGCCCCGCCGTGTGGGAGATATCGTAGGATTCCATCCGCCGGGGAAGCACCGGTAGGTCCGCCAGCTGCTGGAGCTGCTCCAGCGTCTTGTTGACCCGCTCGGCGTCGGAGGTGATGCGCTCCACCTCCTCACGGGCGTTGCGCCCGGCCATCCGCAGCAGATCTGCCCGCTCGCCCCGCTGGGGGACCCGCAGAGTCACCCGGTGGCCGGCCCGGCCCGTCAGCAGGGCGGCGAGGGTCTCCATGTCCTCCACCGGCTCCGGCAGCAGAATTTCCGACGGCAGTGCGCCACGCTCCAGATAGTACTGCTGCAGCACCGCCGCCAGCACCGCCGGCAGGGCCTCATCGGCGGCGGTGGGGAATACCTCCACCTCCCGGCCCAGCAGATTGCCGTCCTCGATGTGCAGCACGGCGCAGCCGGAGCGCACCTGTCCCACGTATATGCCCCACACGTCCGTGTCGGCGCAGACCCCGGCAATGACCTGCTGCTGCTTGCCCAGCACGGAGATGGCCCGGATGCGATCCCGCAGGGCGGCGGCCTTTTCAAAGTTCAGCTCCTCCGCCGCATCCTCCATCTCCGTTTGCAGCTCCGCCGTCAGCTGGCGGTAGTGGCCGGAGAAAATGCGCTCCGCCTGCCGGATGCGCCGACGGTACTCCGTCTGATCCGGCCCGCCCGGCAGACAGAAGCCGTCGCACCGGCCGATGTGGTGGTTCAGGCAGGGCCGTTCCTTGCCGATGTCCCGCGGGAACTGCCGGGAGCAGATGGGGAGCTTCAGCGCCCCGCACACCGCCTCGATGGCAAGGCGTGTCTCCCGGCGGCCACCAAAGGGACCGAAGTACCGGGCGCCGTCCTCCTCCGCCTTTCCCGCCAGAGTGAAGCGGGGGTAGGAGGCCCCGGTGTCCAGCCGGATGAAGGGGTATCCCTTGTCGTCCTTGAGCAGGATGTTGTACCGGGGCTGGTGACGCTTGATGAGGGAGTTTTCCAGGATCAGCGCCTCGAACTCCGACGAGACGAAAATGGTGTCGAAGTGGTCCACCTGCGACACCATGGCTCTGGTTTTCTCATTGTGGGAGGCGGTGTCCTGAAAGTACTGGCTTACCCGGTTTTTCAGCTTCTTGGCCTTGCCCACATAGATGACCTTGCCGGTCTTATCCATCATCAGATAGACCCCCGGCAGCAGGGGCAGGTCATTGGCTTTTTCCCTCAGCTCCTCCTTGGTCATGGCGCACCTCCTGACTGGCGTATTTCTTCCAGTATAGCACAAATTTTTTCAGGAAGGAAGTTGCATTTTCCGACAGATGCTGTATAATCATTCCATCGATTTGCAGAATGGGGGATATCCCGTGAAAAAACAAGCTATGACCCTGCTGCTGGCGGCGGTGCTGGTGCTTTCCGGCTGCGGTAAGCAGCAGCTGCCGGAGGAGATCCCGGCAGATATGGGCCTTGCCGCCGTGGCGGCCATAGAAAGCCATACCCCGCCGGCGCTGGAGCTGACGGAGGCTCAGACACCCCCGGAGGAACCGGCGGAAGAGCCGGAGAAACCGGAGGAGCCGGACTGGTCCGCCGGAAGCAGCGACTACCCGTGGGTGCGCTCCGGCTACGCCTACTATATCCGGGTCAACCGCAGCGCCAACGTAGTCACGGTTTATACCGCCGGGGACGACGGACGATACTCCGTCCCCTACCGGGCCATGGTGTGTTCCTCCGGCGGCTCCGGGACGCCGCTGGGGGACTTCTCGCTGGACGGCTGGTATCGCTGGGAGTGGCTGGGGCTGGTGGGCGGTGTGTCCGGTCAGTACTGCACGCAGATCTACGGCGACTACCTGTTCCACTCCGTCCCCTATACGGAGCGGTACAACAAGGGCTCCCTCCAGCCGGGGGAGTTCGACAAGCTGGGGACCAGCTGCTCCCACGGCTGTATCCGCCTGCAGGTGGCGGACGCCAAGTGGATCTATGACAACAAGTACGATATCGCCGGAGTGACCATCTACGACAGCGACGACCCAGGCCCGCTGGGAAAGCCCTCCGCTCCCTCCATCGGCGGCAGCGCCTATCCCGGCTGGGACCCCACGGATCCCGACAGCGACAATCCGTGGAACAAGCCGACGGATGTGGCACCCGAACCGAAACCCGAACCGGAGCCTGAGCCGGAACCCGAACCGGAGCCGGGGGAGGAGCCTGGCACGGGAAGCGACACACAGCCCGACCCGTCACCCGGCGGCGGGAATGTTGGCGGAGAATGAGAAAGGATTGACTATGAGGATCGTAATTAAAGTGGGAACATCTACGCTGGCGCATCCCACAGGGCGGCTGAATATCCAGCGCATCGAGCTTTTATGCAAGGTTATGAGCGACCTGAAGAATGCAGGACATCAGATCATTCTGGTGTCCTCCGGAGCCATTGCTATGGGCTTCGGCAAGCTGAACCTGCCGGAGCGGCCCAAGGACGTTCCCACCAAGCAGGCCTCCGCCGCCGTGGGCCAGTGCGAGCTGATGTATACCTACGACAAGCTGTTTACCGAGTATAACCACACGGTGGCCCAGCTGCTCATCACCCGGCCAGATATCACCGGGGGCGGACAGCGGCGGGAGAATTTCCACGTGACGCTGGAGCGGCTGCTGGAGCTGGGAGCGCTGCCCATCATCAACGAAAACGACACCATCTCCACCGAGGAGATCAGCATCGGGGACAACGATACTCTGTCCGCCATGGTGGCGGCCAGCATCCGGGCGGATCTGCTGATCCTGCTGTCGGATATCGACGGCCTGTATGACAGCGACCCCCACAAGAACCCCGATGCCCGGCTTATCCCGGTGGTGGAGCGGCTGGATGACCATATTCGGGCGCTGGCGGGAGGCAGCGGATCCAGCTTGGGGACCGGCGGTATGGTGACGAAGCTGCAGGCAGCTCAGATCGCCACGGAGGCGGGCTGCGAGATGGTTATCGCCAACGGCCACCATCCGGCGGCGCTGTATGACATTGCGGCGGGTCAGCCGGTGGGCACCCGCTTTCTGGCAGGGAGGAAAGACCTATGACCACATTGGATATCCTGAAAAAAGACACGGGCGGCGTGGCCCAGCATCCGCAACCGGGACGCAGAGGGAAAGAACGCTCTGCTGCGGGCCATGGCGGACAGTCTCATGGCCTGCGCCCCCGCCATTCTGGCGGAGAACCGCCGGGACATGGAGGAGGCACGGGGGACCATCAGCGATGTGATGCTGGATCGGCTGTATCTGGATGAAAAGCGGCTGGCAGGCATGGCGGAGGGCATCCGGGCCCTGACGGCTCTGCCGGATCACACGGGCCGCATCCTGTCCCAGATCACCCGGCCCAACGGCATGACCATCTGCAAGCAGCAGGTGCCCATGGGCCTCATCGCCATTATCTACGAGAGCCGTCCCAACGTCACCTCCGATGCGGCGGCGCTGGCGGTGAAGAGCGGCAACGTCTGCGTTCTTCGCAGCGGCCGGGAGGCCTACCGCACCGCCAAGGCCAGTAGGAGGTGACGATCTGCTGATAGAACTCCTTCAGCAGACGCATACTGCGGCTCTCCGGCGCGGCAGCTGGGGCAGCTGGGCGATGAAGTCCTCCGCCTCCTGCCGGGTGAGGATGGGGCGCATCAGCACCTTGGTATCCACCGGGGTCAGCACCGTGCCGCTGCGGGTCAAAGGCGTCAGCGTATAGTAAAGCTTGGTTTTGTCCGTTCCGGACAGGGAGGAGGGTCCCACCGCCGCTATGCGGCACACCCCTTCTCCTCCATAAATGACCAGTTGGCCTTCCGTAAACATCCCATTCAACTCTTTT
>VOFI01003676.1_pt1 | contig 26023 bp, 35 predicted proteins | sample 5384131 | NCBI WGS metagenome assembly VOFI01 (sample SAMN12384728, study PRJNA508395) | human gut metagenome | isolation source: healthy gut H | host: Homo sapiens | reverse complement strand
CCAGATTTTCTAGGGAAAATTGTGATGTAAACTTTGAGGTAAGGGATGCGATCACCTTTACACTTCTGAATTATCTGATGGATGGGATCATTGATGTTTCGGTAGTGCGTACACCTATCAAGCTGGAAGGTTTAAATTATCTGGAACTGGATGAGGAACCCATGATCGCGGTCCTTCCTCCGGAGATCCCGGAAAATGAGACAAAAAAGAGAGCATCAGCCTTAAAGAACTGACTGAATGCCCTCTCATTATTTACCGGCGGTACGAAGAATTTCTGATGAAAGCCTTTGGAGAAAAAAAATCTCCAGCCAGATATTTTCTGTGTCTGCGATGATCCCAGAGACGCCATGCTCTGGGTGCAGGAAGGTCTTGCAACCGCCGTTTTTCCAAGATCCATGGAAGATCTCTGTACAGATCTTCCGATCCGCATCATTGAAGAGAAGCTGAAGACCAGGATCCTTCTTGCCTGGAAAAGGATCGCAGGCCTTCTGCCGTGATGCAGGATTTTATCAATATCTGTGAGAAATATGCAGGAAACCCTGCAATCTGATCATGGACCTGGAAAGGGGATGTATGCAGAAATCAGTCTTTGAGATGCTCTTCCTTCCAGTGCTTCCATTTCTGAACAGCTTCCGGATTCTGCTTTTCCAGCCGTTCTTCCAGCTTTTTCCGGCGCTGTTCCAGCCGTTCTAGGACTTCCGGATGCTCGGCAAGGATTTTTTCTTTCAGCTTGCCACGGCGCTTTTCTAGAAGATGAAGGATCAGTTTCCGGTCGGAAGTTAATTCCTCAGGCAGCTCATCCATATGTAATTCAATTCTTCGAAGCAGTTCATCCTCATCCAGAACACCCAGCCCATGCCAGTTATCCAGAAGCTCTTCCAGACCTTCTTCGGAGAGACGTTCGATATCCGGGATTTGGTGCAACTGTTCAATAATGTGATGGACAGATTCTTCGATCTCTTTTACTGCATCGTCACCAAAGAAGCCCAGGCAAACTCTTCCAGGGTATTTTCTTCTTCTGCCGGAAGAAAAGCGATACTGCGGCGCAGAAGCTTTGTCTCGTCTTCCTTTGGAACATCCAGTTCATAAGGGGCTTCGATCCCTGCGTCATGCAGAGCAGCAAGAATGGTACGGCGGACCATACCGTCCTTTGATCATATGACCGATGCCGAACTGACGCAGCTGGTCATTGATCTGGTGGAATGCTCTGTGAGGTAAAAACGGATCCCACGGTTTTTTTCAGGCTTGCGGAGATGGCATCCAGATGGTCTGCTGCTGTGACATCAATGCTGTTGATAGCACTGGCATCTACGATCACTACCCTGGTGTCTTTTCGGATGCTGTTCTCAATATCTTCCTGAAAAATCTTTATATTTGCAAAAAAACAGGTTTTCACTGAAACGGTAGATCACAACGCCCTTAATAGGGTAGGCGAAACGGTTTTGGACAGCTCAAAATAAGCATCTCTTCCAGGGATCATACCACGGAAGGAGCGCGGCGGGTTGGTGGCCTTCAGGATCCACAGCTACGAAAGAGAGCAGGATACCAATGATAACCCCATAAATGGTTCCAAGACAGAGCACACTGAAACCGGCAGCCATGAAGATGTAGAATTCTGTACGGCTTACTTTGAAAAGACGTACAGCCAGATGGGTTTCCACCACATCCATCAGAGCAGATCACAATGGCTGTCAGTACAGGAACTGGAAGATATCCGATAAAACAGGTGCCGAAAAGAAGGATCAGAGCCATGGTGATCCCGGCAGTGATGGAAACCGCCTGAGATTTTCCACCGTACTGTTCATTGAGGGAGGTGCGGGAGATACTGCCGTTTACTGGGCAGCAGCCTACTGCGGCGGCAGCAATATTTCCGGCGGCACAGGCCAGGATTTCCTGACGGTCGTTCAGCTTATAATCATTGCGGAACGCAAAGGTATTCTCTGCAAGAAGAGTTTCTGCCATAATGACAACAGCAACCATAAGACCGCGGCCTGCCGCCTGGGTCAGATCAACATTTCGAAATCCGGGATCACCAGGGAGGGAAGCCCACGTTCTACAGACTGCAGGAGGACTACGCCTTTTTCGTTTACATGAAAAACAACGGGCACCAGCAAAGCCCCCATGAAGAGGGAAAGCCAGCTGATATTTTTGGCAGCAGCGAAGAGATGCTCTGCCAGTTCAGGAGCTCTCCGGATCCTGCAGGACGTCCCATAAGTTTCGGGATCTGCATCAGGATGATGGTAACTGCGATACCGCTGATAAACCGCCCATCACAGGTGTGGAGATAAAGTCCACGATCTTATCAGCGTGGGCCAGAAAAAGAAGATAAACAGCCACAGACCTGCAAAAAGTGCGATGGCAGGAACATAATCCATGGCAGCTTCTGACTCTGCAGCAATGCCAAAGGTAGACAGTGCACCACCACAATGGCGTAGGTGCCGCATCAACTCCAGATAAAGCTGTCTTGAAGTGGAAAATAGAGCAAACAAAAGGATCGGCAGAACAGAACCGTATAGTCCGTATACCGCCGGGATCGAAATCTGGGCATATCCATGGAATAGGGATGGAAACAGCTGCTATGATGATGCCGGAGAAAATATCTTTGAGGAAGGTATTCCTTCCGATATCCTCGCAGCGTGGAAAATAGAGGAAAGCTTCATATAGTCATCCTTTTTCTGAAAAATATTTTCTATTATATACGCAAAGAGGCCTGCGGAAAGAAGCAAAGCAAAGGTTCGGGTGAAAAATCGTGGACAAAGAATAACTGCCATATTATAATAAATGCGAAATTGCAGTAACCGTAAGAGAATACAGGCTGCAAAGCTGAGAAATTATCAATCATCAGGAAAGGTTAAGATATAAATGAAAAAAAGCGATCATAGCAATGAGCGGCGGTGTAGACAGCTCCGTGGCAGCTCTTTTGACAAAGGAATCCGGTCACGAGTGCATCGGCGCTACCATGAAACTTTACAACAACGAAGATATCGGTGTCCACAGGGAAAAGACCTGCTGTTCCCTGGACGATGTTGAGGATGCCAGAAGCGTAGCCTATCAGATGGATATGCCTTACTATGTGTTTAATTTTACCGCAGATTTCCATACAGAGGTTATGGACAGGTTTGTAGATGCCTGAAAACGGCTGCACCCCCTAATCCATGTATCGACTGTAACCGATATCTGAAATTTGATAAAATGTTTCACCGCATGCAGGAGATTGGCTACGATTATATTGTAACCGGACATTATGCAAGAGTGGAGTACGATGAGAAACGGGACCGCTACCTTCTGAAAAAAGCAGTGGACGATACAAAGGATCCAGTCATACGTTCTCTATATATGCTGACCCAGAACAGCTGGCATGTAAAGCTTCCGCTTGGAGGTCGGAAGGAACAGGTTCGTGTCATTGCCGAAAAAACATGGCTTTATCAATGCCAGAAAGCATGACAGTCAGGATATCTGCTTTGTGCCGGACGGCGACTATGCGAAATTTATTGAGAAGTACACAGGCAAAAAAAAAAACACCGGTGATTTTGTAGATAAAGAGGAAACTATATCCGGACGCCATAAAGGGAATCATCCATTACACGATCGGCCAGCGCCGCGGCTGGCATTCCGGCGGCCAGCCGTCTTTATGTCTGTGAGGATCTCTCCGAAGACCAATACGGTAGTTCTCGGGGACAACGCAGATCTTTTCAGTAGTGAACTTGAGGCAGACAGTGTAAATCTGATCTCTGTGGACAGCTTAACTGAGCCGAAAAGAGTGACTGCCAAGATCCGTTACCGTCTACAAAGCAGCCTGCCACTGCATGGCAGACACCGGATGGCATCGCTTCATGCTGAAATTTGATGAACCGCAAGGAAAGCCCATCACAAAAGGCCAGGCTGTAGTGATGTATGACGGAGATGTGGTTGTAGGCGGTGGAGTTATAAATAAAATCTATAGCCAGTCATAAATAAAGGTGAGAACCTAAATAGATAAAACCCCATTGACATACTAGGAAAGGGTGATATGATTGCATCATCAAAAAAACGGAGAGCACACAAAACAAGGTGAGCAACGTGATGATCAGGAGGAAATCATGAAGAGGTTTTACAGAAGTCAACAAGGGGTGTTTATCGAAGAAAAAGATAATGTTGTTGTCGCTGATAAGCAGATGATCATAAGATAAGCAATTACTATTTTACCGAATATAAAAATAAAAGAAAAAGGACAAACACATGAGCAAAATTACAAGAGATCAGAAAATTCAAATTTGAGACATTACAGCTTCACGTAGGACAGGAACAGCTGGATCCGGTTACTGACGCAAGAGCCGTTCCAATCTATCAGACTTCTTCTTATGTATTCAGTAACTGCGATCATGCAGCTGCTCGTTTCGGACTGGCAGATGCAGGTAACATCTATGGTCGTCTGACAAACCCGACAGAAGATGTATTCGAGAAGAGGATCGCAGCATTTGAGGGTGGCTCCGCAGCACTTGCAGTAGCATCCGGTGCAGCAGCTATCACATATACAATTGAGAATCTTGCACAGCATGGTGACCATATCGTAGCAGCCAAGGAATATCTACGGTGGAACAACAAACCTTCTGGAGCATACACTTCCGGCTTATGGAATCACAACAACATTCGTTGATATCTTTGATCTTGAAGAAGTAGAGAACGCAATTCAGGATAACACAAAAGCTGTTTACATCGAGACTCTTGGAAACCCAAATTCTGATGTTGTGGATATTGAGCTCTTGCAAAAATCGCTCACAAACATAAGATTCCGCTTGTAGTGGATAACACATTTGCAACACCTTACCTTGTAAGACCAATCGAATACGGCGCAGACATCGTTGTTCATTCCGCAACCAAATTCATCGGCGGCCATGGAACTACTCTTGGCGGTGTGATCGTAGAGAGCGGTAAATTCGACTGGGAGGGATCCGGAAAATTCGCATCTCTGACAGAACCGAACCCAAGCTATCATGGCGTAAGCTTCACAAAAGCATGCGGACCGGCTGCATTTGTTACAAAGATCCGTGCGATCCTTCTTCGTGACACAGGAGCAACAATTTCTCCGGTGAGCTCCTTTTATCTTCCTTCAGGGACTTAGAGACACTGTCTCTCCGTGTAGAGCGTCATGTTGAGAACGCACTGAAAGGTTGTACAGTATCTAGAATGATCATCCGCAGGTAGAAAGGTTCATCATCCGTCTGTATCCACAGATCCAAGCCAGCAGGAGCTTTATAAAAATATTTCCCCTAACGGCGGCGGTTCCATCTTCACCTTCGAAATCAAAGGCGATGCACAGAAAGCAAAGGGATTTCATTGATAACCTTGAGCTGTTCTCACTTCTTGCAAACGTTGCAGATGTGAAATCCCTTGTTATCCATCCGGCTACTACAACACACAGCCAGTGCACAGAGGAAGAGCTTCTTGACCAGGGAATCAAACCAAACACAATCCGTCTTTCCATCGGAACTGAGAATATCGATGATATCATCCAGGATCTTGATGAGGCATTCAAGGCTGTCCAGTAAATAAGACAATTAAATAAGAAGAACACCTTCTGAAATCAATAGCACAGAAAAATCTGCTCCGGAACATATGAGAACATAGTCCCGGGGCAGATTTTTGTGCTTATCTGGAGAATCCAAAAAGCGGAAGAACCGTGTTGATGGCACTGAGGATGCATGGATCATGTGCGATTTTTTTCAGGCGGATCCCCGATGCCACAAGTTCTTTCTAATGTTCCGAAGGTATATCCCATTTCTTTCCCATTTTGTCAGCAGCTCATCCAGAATCTCTGCATTGGTGGAAGAAGTGCTGTGCAGCAGTACAATAGCACCCGGATGGATCCGTCCCAGAAGCTTTTCAAAAAGCTTCTTCTTTTCGAAGGCTGCTTATCCTGATACCAGTCCACATAAGCCAGACTCAGAAAAGGTGTGGTATCCCATCTCTTTTGCCATCTCTAAATTTTCCACGCTGTAAATGCCCTGGGGCGGGCGATAAAATTTTGTCATTTCTTTCCGGTGGCTTCCTTATAAAGAACCTCCACATCCCTCAAGCTGCTTCTGAAAGGCTTCCTTTGTGGAGATGCCGGACATATCCGGGTGTCATGGTGTGGTTGCCTATGGTATGGCCTGCATCTACGATCTCACGGATCGTTCCGGTTTTTCACGGATCAGAGTCCCCACAACAAAAAATGGCATGTACCTGATGCTTATGTAAGGCGTTCAGAAGAGCAGGCATATTTCCATTGTCATAGCCTCAAGGTAAAGGTAAGATAGATTTTTTTTTTCATCGGTATCGGCTGCATACCAGGCATTGTAATTTTTTAATTCTTCCATAGAAGCATTTCCTGTGGGCCGTTTGCCTTCTTCCTGAAAACCGAGCCCCCAGTTTTCATTTTTGGAATGTCATAGAAGCAGAAGAGGTCTGGCTGTTTTTGGCAGAATTCGGATCGGATCGTGGGTCGGAAGTAAAATGAGAATAGATCTTTCCTACAAGACTGCCAAGAGCAAAAGCCATGACAAAGAAAAAAAATAAGACGGTAGATGTGTTTTTGTTTCATGGGAACCTCAGAGAAAATGGAGTTATTAATATGTTTATGAACACGAAGAAGAAGATATGAAAGCAGAAGATCATGAGATCATGTCTGTGAGACAAAGGTCAAAATAAGCAAAAAATAAGAGTCATCAGCGATTGATTTCTTCTGCCGATGACTCTTTTTAATTTTCATTATCCAATGGAATATACCTCTCATTTCTTAGATTTAAAACTTATACGGAATTAAAATTTACGTTCTCGGTGGTCCGTACCTCATTAAAAAAATTATGATGGAAAATCTTTAAAATCTTCTGGTGGACTGTACCTCTCTTTCTTAGATTATGGGAAGTAAGTTATGTTTTCGGTGGGTTCACGCTCCTTTTGATTTAGTTTTTGTTTTCCGTTTGTTTTATGTGATGGTTAAACTATAACAGATAAAATGGAAAATGTCAACACTAAATTTTAAAAACAATAAAAATAAATTAAAAAAGAAATATAATAACAGACATACATGCAAAATAATCAGATAATATTAAAGCGTCAACAATACAGGAAAAATAAATAGATGTTTTATTAATAGCGCAAAAGAATGACAGATTCAAAAGTATTTCCATAGTCATGCCATTGCCAGCTTCCGTCATACTTGTGGCAGATATCTTCAATAATAGAAAGTCCTAATCCGTGATTAAAAGAATCTTTTTTGTAGTAGTATGATCAAATACTGTTTGCGGATTTTTACTATTTTTAACCAGGATAGAAATAAATCCTTTAGAGGTTGTCAAGGACAGGGAAAGATATGGTTCCGCAGATTCAGAAGAACGGCATGCTTCAATAGCATTATCTAATATGTTAAATAAAAACACTGCATAAATCTGAGGACTGAATATTTGATTTTTCAGGAAGAAAAAATCTTGTAGTCTGTATGGATACCTAAATGCTGAGCAAACAGTCGTTTGATTCCAGAATGGCAAGAATAAGATTATCTTCGCAATAAGGATGAAAGCGGTCACGCTGAAAGCTTCAAGGACCTCGTAAACGAGTTTCTGTGCATTTTCGCAATCATTTTCATGCAGAAGTTTTTGTATTGACTGGAGATTTTTTGAAAATTGTTTCTGGGCTTTTTAAGTGAGGTGGCTTCCTGTTGATTCATTAATAGCAGATGTTCAGAGTTTAAAAGTTGTTGCTTTTTTAACAGATTAAGCTCTGCTTCTACTTTTTCGCTTGTAAAAAGTTGCATTAAAAGCTGATATAAATTGTAACATAAGATAGTTGCAGTCAGACAGGTCAGTAAAAAAATGAATTCAAATATTGTCCGGTATAAGTAGACAGAAGATAAAATATTTGAAAAAAGCTAAAGATATAATAAAATTATTTTTGTTTAAAAGTCATAATATGGAATCCTCCTGATTGAGTGATTTACAGACTGATGTATGATTATTATGGTCTATGTTATTGCTTAACACAGAATTACAATATTTTTCTGTTGCATCTGTTTTTTTCATATCTATAAGATAAGCTAACGAAAACAGATGGTTTTCTATATCATGATTCCATTTGCGGATTTTAATGTATTCTTGTTTCATTTCTTCTGATACTTCCATTTGTTTTTTCAGTAATTCCATTTTATGGAGATTCTGTTTGAAATTTATCTGCTCTTGTTCTAAGGATTTAAGACCATGTATAAATAACAGAAAACTTATACAGCAGCAAGTGATATATAAAAATAACAGGAATAAACTGGTTGCTGAATTTATAATGCTGTAGGAATTTGTTGCAATCATGGGCAGGAAAATAGGAAGAATAATAAACAGCAGTAAAGTAAACTTCAGATAATTTATACATTCCCGTAAAAGAGAGAAAAAAAACATTTTTATAAAATAGATAAGCAAAAGAAAAAATGAGCAATTGTATGATCAGCTTTTCATGGAAAGTGCATAGAGAATAAATATTTATTGCAGTATATGTATGCTGGTGAATAAACCGGTTGTAAATTTGTATGTAAATATTCAGTGCCAGAAGTTCAGTTAATATACTGGTAAAAAGAATGATAAAGTAAGCTATCAGCTTTTTTTTAAAGGAGCCTCTGAATAAAGAAAAAAAGATTCAGAAACATGACTATTTGTGTTAACATCGTCATTTCGTTATTGTGCCCATATACTTTGGATCATATGAAAAGAAGACAGTAAAAACAAAACAAACTAAATATGGACAAAAGCTTTCGCTTTTGAACTTATTCGTCTGGGAAAAAGCTGCATGAAACAATATACAGGCATAGTTGAATGATATGCAGCAATAAGCATTGCAAATAACAGGTTTTTTAACATTACAGAACCTCACTTGAATTTTGGAGTAACAATTGTGCAAAGGCATCTTTAGTTGCCTGGTAATAGTTTCGGCTTACAGGAATATGGGTTCCATCAGAAAGTTCAATGCCAGCATGGCTGAAAGTATGTATGGTATTTATGTTGACCGCAAAACTTTTATGACATATACAAAAAATCAGGTTTTAATTGTTCGATAAGAATCGGAATTTTTTCACGACAATAGTAAATCTGCGATTTGGTATGTATTTCAGTATTTTCGTAGTTTTGCCCATATAAAAATATCGGATCGAAGGAGACGGTAATCTCGGGACTGATAATTAAAACAAAATACTGTTGACGGAGTTTATTCAGTTTGCGGCAGGAAGCAGAAAGTGCTTTAGGAAGATATTCTTCCATTTGCTGTTTATAAACAAAAAATAAATATGATCTGTTTCATAAACAGAAGATGCATATTGCAGATATTGGCTGATAAAATTATCTGTGTATTCGATTTAATAAATTGATTCTCTGAGCAAGTTTGATTCCAGACACAGATTCAGATCCAAGTTCAATATCCATGAGAATAATATGATAAGGGCATTGTTCATTGGATATTTGATTGAGAAAATCAGTGGCCGAAGAAAAGGTATCAATTTCGACTGGAATTTCAAGAGAAGAACAGGATAATGTATGAATTTGTCTGCATTGAATGTCATTATCTTCACATATTGCGAGTTTCAGCATAGAAATCTCTCCTTGAAATAAGTGATTTTGAAAGTATTATAACACAATTTTTCAATTGATAGTAAAAATTCAAGTAAAAATCTATGACAAATGAAAAAATTTAAAAAACTGATGCTTGTAGAAATAGTAAATGGTTAATTATGTACTTTACTATGTCTGTTTATGCAAATGACTAAAAAAAAGAAAAAAGTATGGAAAATTAAAGTTACAAAATTTAGGGGAGGGAATGAGAAAATGGATAAAATAAAAAGATGTTTGCAATGTGGAAGAGGTGTCTCAGATTCTGTGGACAATGTGGTAAGAGAGTAAATTGAGAAAAGGAAGGAGCGATTTTATGTATTCAAGGATGAAAAGAAAATGTAGTTTTATTGTACTAGTAGTAATGGTAGTTAGTCTGCTTATGGTTTCTGAACGCCGGTACATGCTGACAGTTACAGCTGGATGGAGAGTGCAAAGAAGGTAAAAATCAATAGTACGATCAAAGGAGTGGCACGGAATAATCAGCCCCCGACTCTCATGGATCCATGGATAGCTATGAAGAGTACTTTTATTTTAAGGCCCCGGTAAAAATGAATATCACTATTACAGTAACTATGAAAGGAACCCAAGGTGTTTCAATGTCGTTATATAATAGCAGAGGAAATTATATGAGGGATAGTAACGATTGGTTATATAACAGATCTAAAAAATCAGAATAGTACAATTCTTGCGGAGTACTTGTAATGCAGGAGAATATTATATTCGTCTAACGGAACTTTATAATTTAATTCAGAAAAACATCCGTATTCATTAACAGTCCAGGGAAAACTTTTAAATTCTGCAAAGATAACTAAAAATACGAAAAGTTTCTTCCACAAAAAGCTAAAATAATATGGAAAAATCTTTGAAATGTTACGGATATGAGTTATTTAGAAAGAATTATGGAGGCAGTTATAAGAAGGTTGCAACAATAACGAGAAGGAGAAATTATTACATAGATAAAGGATTGAAACGCAGAAAGAACTATTATTATATTGTTCGTGCTTACAAACAATTGATGGTAAAAAAGGTATACAGTAATAATTCTGCAGTAACAAGGATTAAAATGTAGATACTTTTAACCGAATCAAGTAAGTCCCCTGCTTCAATTGCGAAAAGCAATAAGCAGTGGGTGGGGACTTGCTTGTATCAGGAGGGGTGCAAGCCCCTTCTGATAAACTGCGGAGCAGCTATTTGGTTATGAGCAAGTAGCGAAGCGGATTGCGAATATCCGCTTGACTAGAAATGAGAGAGAAAATATAAGAAAAATCAAGAGCTTTTTGTTGGATGTTTTTTTACTTTCAATAGTTATTTCAACAAATAAGACAGAAGCAGCAGTACAGGATACTAATGAAGGTACATTGAATGTTCAATGGGAAGATGAAAACTTTGGTGAGTCAATTTGCAATGCTTTGAAAAAAGAAGAAGTCACATATGCAGATATTGAAGGAATAACAGGCATCAGTATCGATTCGCAGTATGTAGTGAAGTTGATTGGAAAGATAAGACAGAAGAATACGTTTACAATTCAGGGAATGATATGTGTGAAATACTTTGCATTGCAGGAATTTTCTACATTAGAGGATTTAAAGAAATTTCCTTATCTTCGTGAATTATGTCTGAATGAATGCATAGTTGATGATAATACTGCATTAGGAGAATTGACTAAATTAGAAAACCTGAAGTTGGATGGATATTCCATAGATTCCCTTTGATCGTTTGAAAAATCTGACTGCATTAAAAAGTCTGATCATTCAGGGTGCGGAGTTCGAAGATTTACAGGCATTAAAAGAACTGTAGAAACTTCATCACTGAATTTTAGTGCATATATCGTTCAGGGCAAAGGTTTCTTCTTCGACGAAGAGAAAAGCTCAAGAGGCATATCGAAAATTTCTGACGCAAAGGAGATACAGATATTTTACATTATGGGATATTGATAAAGATGGCTTGAAAGAACTTCTTGTTACCGATGGAAGAGAGCGAGTTGGAAATTCACCGATCAAAGCATATGCATATACTTATACACGGGGAAAACTGAGATATGCAGGTGAGATTGGGAGTCCTATGTCAGGAATAAGCTATAATTGTATAACAAAGCGTTTGCATGCATCTTGGGGTGGATGTGGAAATGTTGAATATTGGTATTATACCTTGACAAAGAATAAAAAAAGTAAAACAGGTAATATGCGGTGCGTATGTAAATGGAGTAAAAAATGGAAATGTACAATACAAATGTTTATATAACAAGAAAAAAATTTCATTAAAAAAAAATGGAAACAGATAACAGATAAATGGATTAAACAAACAAGCACTTTGAAATATTATAGAAATACTACAAGTAACAGAAAAAACATATGAAAATGTAAAAAGTAATAATCACAGTAAAATAGGGGAAGAGGTGCAAATTACGCTCAAACGGAATGCCAGTTCCGCTACTGCGGAACGGCTATTCCATTTTTAACGGTACGAAGTACCGCTAGATGATATCATTCTGTTTCACGCATATTTATACCGTTCATCTCCAGACGATATGTATGATGTTTATCTGTGATTCGTGTAAGGCACGCATCAGCGTAGGTATTATCAGCAAACATATCAAACCATGTACTGACTGGAAACTGTGAGATGACTACAGTTGATTTTCTTCTATCCCTGGTGTCAAGGATTTCAAAAGATCCCGGCATTTATCAAGATTGAGATCCATAAGGCCAAAATCATCGATCACAAGAAGATCCAGCTTGGTCAGCTTATTCAGTTAATCCAGATTTGTGGATTTGATACGTGCCTGTTCCATTTCGCTCATAAGAGTGTTCACTTTTATATACTTTACACTCTTAGACTGCTTCATTGCAGTTACACAAAAAGTATTGATTGAAACAATCTCAAACCCTCAGCAGAACTGGGGGAGACTCGTGGACACAAGGAGCGATAAATGTAGTATCAAATTAGAATGTGGGTCTAGCAAACCACATAAAAAGACAACGGAGGTATCCATGGATAATCAAAGTTTAGCACATAGTAGGTATAATTGTACGTACCATATAAGAAGTGATGCCTTTATTGTTAGTAGAAGCAATACAGGCAACTACAAAAAGTCTTGTGGATATCAATGCCACAGCAGATTTTGTACACGATTTTTAAAGTCATAGGGATTCCTTTCGGAACCGTGAGGTTCAGAGAATTATAGGGAGTAACGGCATTGACTGAACGCCTAAGCCATAAACGAGATTGTTTATACAAAGATAAGATTACGTGTTCAAAGTCACACTTATTTGTGCTTGAAAAGGCGGACTACACATATAAAAATACGGTCATCCGGCAAGCCGGACAGCCCACTCACCTCCCCGTGATTTACAGTATACCGAGATCCCTATAAGAAGAATTATAAAGAAAAAAACTCAGGAAAACATTTTCATAACGTTTTTGTCTGAGTGAAAGCGAAAAGGAATGGATATAAATATGAAAAGAATAGTACAAATATGTTTGATAATGACAGGAATTTTTTTGGGAGTTTTTAATGTTTATGGATCTTCGACGTATCAGATTCTAAAAGATCAACAAATCGAATTTACGGATATTCTGGTAGAGGGAGATAGTTTAGTTCTGGTAAGAAATGAAAAAAATGGTTTTTCATCAGAAGGAATATATTTAGGTGTGTATAACTGTGTTGAGAGAATGTGGACTGTAGAATATCAGGCCTATGATGAATATTTGAAATCATCCTATTATGCAGGAGATGGAATATTCGCTTTGTCGGATGGAGAGACCACTACGTTATTAAATACTAAGACGCAGAAATTTTTGAAATTGGATATAAATGTTAATTTTAATGATCTTCATTTTATAATGGATGTGCGGTGAGCGGAGCCAGAGAATCCTATGGAGATCAACTGTATGGAATTTATGAAATCGACGAAGATGGAAATTACCAAAATACCGGTATTACTGATTTTATTACCGAGGATAAAATATTGAGCCCGGATGATTTTGAGTTTGTATATGGATGGAAAGCAGGTTGTTTATATTTATGATGGGGGAAGAGTTTTATATATATGATGTTGTTGCTGCAGAAGTTTACGACATTTACCATCCGGATTATGCTGATAAGTTCTGGCATGGGTGGACTGATACATTAAAAAGTAAGTATATGTGGAGAAAAATATCTCGTTCTTTAAATATGGAAGGTACTGATGGACAAAATTATTATGCGGTTATGGATTTTTTATGGAAGTATGATTACGGAGGCAACGAAATGCGATTTGGCAATAGCAACGGAAAAAGGAAACATTGTAGTAAAAATGGTAATGAATTAAATGAGATTGAGCTTGCTAAATTGGAGACACCAGAAAAACAGTCGTTAAATTTGATGCCTTTATTGGAAACAAACTGTTCTTGGAGAAATGAGCAAACGGCTGGAATGGATATTCAGGGAAATACTTATGGAAATGCAATAGAGTATTCTTTTGTCACTGATCCGTTTGGTACAGAAGAATACAGTACGTGCGATGCGTGGTATTTAGGGGAAAATTATTCAAGACTTACGGGAACCTGGTATTTTTCCTGCAGATCAGATTCAAGATGGATTTGCACATATAAGATTAATAGGCGATGGAAATGTAATATATGATAATTCAGAGTTAAATGCAGATAATTGTCGGATCGATTTTGATATAGATGTAAGCGGAATCAGAGAGCTTAGTTTTGAATATAACAGGATTTGTGATATGACGGATATTTTGTTTGGCATGTCTGATGCTAAATTATGTAGTTGAGAGATTTTTAAATAAATGATAAAGGGGAAGAGAAAATGACAAAGTTAAAAGGTGTTCACAATGTGGAAAAAGAAGTGTCTCAAGGTGGTTCGTTTTGTCCGTTCTGTGGAAACATTATAAATGAGAATGTGAAGAGTGAAAGTAGAGAATCAGCTATATATGGGTTAGATGATGATACTCAAAAGAAATATCAAACTGATATAAATAAAAATTACAAAAACAAAAAAAACATCTGGAATATCAAAAAGAAAATTTATTAAAAAAAAAAAGAGTTTGGGACTGAAAATTGATAATTACAGCAAGATTATACAAAAGAGATTCCGAGTTGAACGAAATAAAACGGCACCGAATATGCCAGTTATAAAAAATTGAGAATTTTAAAATGGACGTCAAATGGTATAGCAGCATGTATTGCTGTTTTGGAATTTATTTCAGGATTCATGCCATGGGGTGAGTTTATATTATGCGGATCTGTTTCAAGGTCAAACAATAAGTTGCGCAGGTATTTTTGATCTATTGAACGATATTTCAAAATTTGAAGATTGACGAACTCAACACCAGAAGTGTTAAGAGTATTTGTATTTATTATTATGTTTGGTTTTTGTAATGTTGTTTATTAATGGCTATTTTATAGCACAGGTCTTACAAAAAAAGGAATTTGAGGTAAGTGGAACGATAGCAGGTATCAGCGGAATTGTAGTATCAGTGGCTATCTTATTGTATAAAATTAGTATGGAAGAAGATGACTGGAGATGGATTTCAATTAATACGCAGGTTGGCGTTTGGCTGATGTTGCTTGCAGGAATCGCTTTGATTTGTGGGATTGTATTTTATAAAGTGATACAGAAGCAGAGACAAAGAATAAATCAAACTTCGAATTTGAAGTGATGAATTATGATCCAGTTCTGCCGGTTCGAATGAAAACTCTTAAAATCAGAAAAAGAAAATGATAAATTAATACTTGAATTGACGTATGCGGAATTTGAATGGGCAGGTATTGAGGAATTTATAGTAGATATTCCAGTTAGTAAGATACGATGGCACTGTTACAATACGTTTGTCCAAAATGCACTATTTGAGAAAAAAGGACAAAATTTCGCAAGATTCCAATTGCAGGATGCGGGATATGATCTGGATGGCATTGCAAGTGCAAGAGTAAACATTTTAGTTTATAACATATATAAAAAGTCAGAAGAAACATGTGGAAAAAGGAAGTGGCTTTTCAGCATACAGTGATTATTCTGTTGATGAACTGCGTAGTGCAAGATTCGCGAATTCGAATATGGTGATGTGTATGGAAAAAAAATATCGGGAAAAACCATCAGTGCTTGCTGTGGACAGGTGTATTCAATAAAAATAATAAATGCCCGCTTTGCGGAAAGGAAAAGAAGGGATAAGTAGTATGAATGATACAGAATATAGAGAAAGATGCAGAGAGTTAGAAAAAAATATACATATGTTAGAATCTGAAGTCAATGTATTAAACAATGAATGTGAAAAGTTGTTGGATTTAAAAGAAAAAGAGTCGAAATAGTCTGCAGATGTCTTCTTGTGGGAATAATCCGATATTTGTGGAAAAAGCACAAGTTAATATGGAGAAAAAAATTCCAACAATAGGTAAATCTCAAGACAAAAAACAGAAGATAAATCTGAAATTTCACAAGACAAAAAACGCAGATAAATCAATTCTGCCCGTATTGTGGAGCAGTAGTAAAAGGAATGCAATTCTGTGGACAATGTGGAAAAAGAGAAACTGGAGATAGAGAGGTGCGTATGAAGAAATGTCCGAAGTGTGGGAAAGAAAATATAGATGAGGCAAGATTTTGTACATGGTGCAGAGCAGAGTTGCCGGTGATATCAGAGAAAAAGAAAAAATGATCTGGGAAGAATAATAGCAATCGTAATACTTATATCAGTTATTTGTGCATGTCTGGCCAGTATTTATGCTTTTAAAGATAAAAACTCTGGGAAAGATCAAGGTGAAGCAATAGCACAGAAAGAAGAAAATAGACAAGTGGATAAAGACATATCTGCTGAAAGAAGAGTTCTGGTGTATATGTGGCTCCTTTTATGAATAATGAAGGAAAGTGGGGCTATATAAACACAGATGGAGATGTAGTTATTGAATGTAAATATGATTCAGCATATGAATTTGATCAGGATGGATATGCGGTAGTTGGAATGCAGACAGATTCAGATGCAAGTGAATATTATACGATTTATGGATTGGTAAATACAGAGGGAGAAGAGATTATTCCTTTAGACTATAGCTATATTAACAGTTCAATTGGTTCTACTTGTGATAATTATGGATATAGAACTATAACCAGACTTCCGTATCCATTTGATTATGATGAGCAATATTCAGGAGTTATGGATAAGAATGGAAACATTATGATGTCTCCAGAGTATAGCAGTATATATAATATAGGTGGTGATTCTGGATATTTTATTGCTTGTGAGTCTGAAACGGGAATGTATGGAATTATAGATGAAAATTACGAGTGGATTTGTGAAGCAGAATATTCAGATATTTATAAAGTGTGGGGAGGATTCTACTGATAATTTAGTGAAAGTAAATGGAGAGTATCTGCTGATAGCAGAGTATGATTTTCAGGAAGGGCATGGTGCTGAGATTATAAATGAATATGGAGAAACTATTGTGCCAATGGAATATTATGATATAAATTCACAATGTGGAATGAATCGTTTAGTTGTTGAAAATTCTGAAGGATATTATGGCGCTATAGATTTGAAGGTAATCTGGAAGTACCATGTCAATATGATGAATTAGGGAATTTTTCGTATGATAAATGAGACCTATGCAATGAAAGATAATGCTGTTTTATAGTAGACATTTATGGAAATGAGCGTTTTCTTACAAATGCAGATGAGTGTTGGCAGATGGATTCAAATCTTTTATGAAGTAGGGATTAATGAGAACTGGAATGTTATTGATTCAAATGGTGAATATCTGTTTTCAGAAACTCATGATAATCATGAAGTAAATGAGAAGTATATTGCTGGCAATAACGAAGAGAAAAACATGGTATGTTGATCTTAAAGTCAGGCGAGGTAGTTAACACAGAATATCAGAAATATATGCTTTCATATACAGTGCCGGATATAGTGGGAGTTTATGATGGGGCAAATTACGGAATGCTTGGTTCGAATGGAGAATTAATAGTCCCATGTAGCTATGATAGTTGTGAAAATATCTGAAGATGGTGCATATATTACTGCTGACAGACAGAAGGATGAGTATGGAAATTATACAGAATGTACTTTGTTTGATAGCAATGGTAATAAAATAGAAACTTTTGATACGGAATTTATAATGTAGGTGTTTTTCGGAAAATTTCAAACGCTGCATAAGTGAGTTAATAGAAATAAGAGAAGAAGTTTGAAACAAATAAGTAGAGGACAGCCAAAGAATAAAGGGCATGACAAATAAACCATCGTAAGAGGTGGTTTTGAAAAGAAATATGGACACAACAATCTAAGTCAGTACCACCAGCAAAGCTGGTGGTACTGACTTTGTCCTTGTGCTTTTTATAGTAAGCATTTACCGTATACGTAAATTAGTGTAATATCCTCGTCCTTATCAACAGAACACGAGTAGACCCAACCCTTTTCGGACAAGCTACCCTCATAAACATAAGAAAAAAATCAGAAAGTGCAGGAGATCATAAACAGTATTATTATTTTCAAGGAGGGAAAAACTTATGCTATGTTATCTGCCTGTTCGAAAAGTTCATGCAAGACAGGTCCTTGATTCCAGGGGGAACTTACGGTGGAAACGGAAGTGACTGTGGGTGAAGGAATCGTGGGGATTAACGGATACACAGGAAGAGCCATGGTGCCGTCCGGAGCATCCACAGGTAAATTTGAGGCTGTGGAGCTGCGGGACGGAAAACCGGGAGGAATATCTGGGCCAGAGTGTGAAAAAAGCAGTGGAAAATATCAATACACGTCTGGCAGATGCCATTATCGGAGAGAATGCCCTGAACCAGGCATGGATCGATCATCTTCTGATCGAAACCGACGGAACGGAGAACAAAAGCAGCGCAGGAGCCAATGCCACGCTGGCAGTATCTCTGGCAGCAGCCCGTGCAGCAGCCGGGGCCCTTCGGCTTCCTTTTATCAGATCCCATGGCTGTCATACCCTTGCAGCTCCCTTGCCGATGATGAATATTTTAAACGGGGGAAAGCATGCGGACAATACAGTAGATCTTCAGGAGTTTATGATCATGCCAACAGGAGCTTGCTGTCTGGAAAGGGTATCCATGTGTGCGGAGATTTACCAGTACACTGAAACGCAGCTTTCCGGGAAAAAAAGAATACAGCAGTTGGAGATGAAGGCGGCTTTGCTCCGGATCTTTCTGATTCGGATGAAGCACTGCAGCTGATCGTTCATGCCATAGAAAAAGCAGGATATAAGCCAGGAAACGACGATGATTGCCATTGATGCAGCCCAGCGAGCTTTATGATGAGGAAAAAAACGTGTGTACTTTTTTCCTGGGGAGATCCGATGCATTGGAAAAGAAAAGATCTACCGGGATGCCGGTGAGATGACAGCGTATTATGAAAAATTGGTGGAAAAATTTCCCCATTGTTTCCATTGAAGACGGTCTGCTGGAGGATGACTGGGAAGGCTGGAAATATCTGACGGAACACCTGGGGAAAAAGATCCAGCTGGTAGGCGACGATCTGTTTGTCACCAATATCAAACGGCTTTCCTGTGGCATCGGACTTGATGTTGCCAATGCTATCCTTTATTAAAGTAAACCAGATCGGAACTCTCACGGAAAACTCTGGATGCGGTGGAGATGGCTCAGCATGCCGGGTATCGTGCAGTGATCTCACAGGTCCGGGGAAACAGAGGATTCCTTTTATCGCAGATCTTGCAGTTGCCTGGGGCAGGACAGATCAAAACAGGCGCACCCTGCCGTTCGGACCGGAACGCCAAGTATAACCAGCTTCTGCGGATCCACGAACAGCTCGGAGCTCTGAAGATATAAAGATCCTTTTGCCAAAAAAATCTCAGAAAAAGCCCCTGCATAAAATAAACGGAAAATGGTTGAAATCCCGGTTTAGCTATGGTAAAAATAACCTCTAGTTGATTAGGAGGTGTAACCGCGTGAACATTTTGAAGATTATTCTGACTGTAATTTATGCAATAGATTGTATCGCTCTGACTGTTGTCGTACTGATGCAGGAGGGCAAGCAGCAGGGTCTTGGCTCTATCGCCGGAGTAGCTGATACTTACTGGGGTAAGAATAAGGGCCGTTCCATGGAAGGTGGTCTTGTAAGAGGTACCATTATCATGGGAGTTATTTTCTTTGTACTGTCAATCGTACTGAACATTATCTGATCTGCCAGGGGCAGAACAGAAGTTGGTAACACTCTTGCTGCGTTAGCATGCAGAAGAAACTCGGATGGGGGACTTCTTTTGTTAATCAGCAGGAGTGTTGTTGCGTTGATACAGGGGCACAGGGTGAGCCTTCCTCCGGAATGATAACAGGGTAAAAATGAAATATAAATATGAAACAGGAGAAAATGTGAAAAAGATCGAAAAATTTTGAAAAAGAAAAAAAGTTTATAATGGAGCTTCTGGGAGATCCGCTGTATAAGCCCATGCGCCTCCGGTGAGATCGCATCTCTTCTTCAGCTGGATAAGAGTGAGAAAAAAGAGCTTTTTGACGTGCTGGACGAGCTTTGCGCCCAGGGCAAAAGGCTGAAGTAGATAATAAAGGAAGATACAGCAAGGTTTCCGGCAAGCGCAGAGACAGACGAAAGAATAAAGAAGCTCTGAAGGCAGAAAAGCCGGGAGCGTGGCCGTAAAAATATAAGAGAACGCAGAGAGAAGGATCATGAGGAATATCGTTTCTCCGAGAAGGACGGAACCCTCATGGAGGGAACTTTATTGGCCATTACAAGGGCTTTGGCTTTGTGGAAGTGGAGGATCAGAACAGGATATTTTTATTCCGGAAAATGACACGGGAAGCGCCATGCATCAGGATAAGGTGCAGATCCTTGTACGGAACGGACATAAAGAGGGAAAAACGTCAGGAAGGCGTTGTGCTGAAGGTTCTGGAAAGGGGAATGCCTTCGATCGTGGGAACATACCAGAGCAGCCGTGATTATGGCTTTGTGATCAGTGATAACCCCAAATTTTCCAAAGATATCTTTATTTCCAGAAAAACTCCATGGGAGCAAAGGACGGAGACAAGGTAGTTGCAGAGATCACAGATTACGGCTCCAGAAACCGGAAGCCGGAAGGAAAGATCACGGAGGTGCTGGGAAACTTACGTTCACCTGGAACAGATATCCTTGCTATTGTGAAGAGCTTTAACATACCAAGTGTATTTCCTGACAAAGTACTTCGTCAGGCTGACCGTGTGCCGGATCACGTACAGGAAGCGGATCTGGATGGAAGACTGGATCTCAGAAATCTTGTTACAGTTACCATTGACGGTGAGGATGCAAAGGATCTGGATGATGCCATTTCCCCTGACAAAGGAGGATGGAATCTACCATCTGGGTGTGCACATCGCAGACGTGAGCAACTATGTTCAGGGCGGCAGTGCCCTTGATAAAGAGGCACTGAAGCGCGGAACTTCCGTCTATCTTGCAGACCGTGTCATTCCCATGCTCCCGGGCGGCTTTCCAACGGTATCTGTTCTCTGAACCAGGGACAGGACCGTCTGACCTTAAGCTGTCTGATGGATGTTAATGAAAAAGGAAAGGTGATTTCCCATAAGATCGCAGAAACCGTGATCCGTGTAGATGAGCGTATGTGTTACACAGATGTGAAAAATATTCTGGAAGATACTGATGAGGTGGCGAAGAAACGCTATGAAGCTCTGATCCCCATGTTTTTCCTGATGAAAAGAGCTTTCCGGGATCCTGCGCAGCCGCCGTCATACAAGAGGTTCCATTGATTTTGATTTCCCGGAAAGTAAGATCATCCTGAATGCGGCAGGAAGAGCTATTGATGTGCAGCCTTATGAAGCCAATGTGGCAACCAGGATCATTGAAGATTTTATGCTGATTGCCAATGAAACTGTGGCACAGGAATACTGCACAGGAGATTATCCGTTTGTATACAGAACGCATGAAAATCCGGATCCGAAAAGATTGAAAGTCTTCTGATGCTTCTTCATAATGAAGGAGTCAACATACAGAAATCCGGACAGGAGATCACGCCTGGTGAGATCCAGGAGATCCTGAAAGTATTGAGGGAATGCCCAATGAGGCACAGATCAGCCGACCTGACCTTTGCGTACCATGAAACAGGCAAAATATACTACGGAATGCAGCGGTCATTTTGGTCTGGCTGCCAAATATTACTGCCATTTTACATCACCGATCCGAAGATACCCTGATCTTCAGATCCACAGGATCATCCGCCACCGTCTGAGAGGCAGACTGGTGCGGGAAGGACGTACCGAGCATTAGGAGATCCCTGGATGAAGCGGCGCGTCAGTCCAGTGTGCGAACGGCGCAGACGAAGCGGAAAGAGAAACTGATAAGCTGAAGAAAGCAGAGTATGTCCTATCATCTCGGAGAGGAGTATGAGGGATCATCTCCGGCGTTACAGGATGGGGACTTTATGGAGCTTCCGAATACGGTAGAGGGTCTGGTACATGTCAATACACTGCGTGATGATTATTATGTATTTGACCAGGGATGCATATGAACTGCGGGGAGACATGACAGGAAAGATCTTCCGTCTTGGGCAGAAGGTCCGTGTCCGTGTGGCAGATGCAGACAAAATGCTGAAAACAGTGGATTTTGTCCTGGCTGAGGAAGACTGAGGGAGCGCGAAATGGCAAAAAAAAAGGAATGAAGCTGATTGCCAATAATAAAAAGGCATTTCATGATTATTTTATAGAAGATACTTATGAAGCCGGTATTGCCCTTGCAGGAACCGAGGTGAAATCCTTACGTTCCGGTAAATGCAGCATCAAGGAGGCCTTTGTCCGTGTGGAAAAAACGGAGAAGTTTATGTATATGGAATGCATATCACCTCCTATGAGAAAGGAAACATTTTTAACAAAGATCCTCTTCGTGTGCGTAAGCTTTTGCTGCATCGCTACGAGATCAATAAGATCGAAGCTAAATTAAAGGAAAAGGACTGACTTTGGTACCACTGAAGGTTTATTTCAAGGACAGCCTGGTAAAAAGGAATAGAGATTTGGCAATGGCACGTGGTAAAAGCTTTATGACAAAGCGCCAGGATATTGCAAAAAGAAGGATCAGAGAAGAGAAGCGGAGAGACTTTAAAGTAAAAATCTTTATTGATCGGCTGGTTTCAACTGAAAAAAGTAAAAGTATGATAAAAATGCGGGGAATGAGAAATGACAGAGGTACAGGAAAAAGACGTAAAAAAAAAGCAGATGACGGACAGGTTCATCTGATCAGCATCTGAACAGGCGGAAGACTTTTGGCGGAGCACTGATGCAGTGGCTGGATGAGGTTGCCGGAGTGGTAGCTATGCGTCATGCGGGAGACATATCGGTGGTAACTGCGGCAGTGGACAATCTTCAGTTCAAGCATGCGATCTATGAGGGAGAGATCGTAGTACTTAAGGGATATGTGACTTATGTGGGAAGAACTTCCATGGAGGTCGAGATCGATACGTATGTGGAACAGCCGGATGGCATGCGTCATACTGTAAACCGGGCATTTTTTTTTGTGATGGTGGCTGTAGATGAAGACCAGAAACCGATCCAGGTGCCGGAACTGATCATTACCACAGAAGCGGAAAAGCCCGGAATGAGCTGCGAAATGCGCCGTGATATGCGCAGACAGCGAAGGGAAAAACGGGTTCTGACCTCAGCTGTTCCAATTTTTGACATAGTTTAAAATATCTAAAGATTCTATGAAATTCAGAACGGTCAGGTTGACAAGAAAGTGATACCCTGGAATAATAGAAAAAGGAAAACCTGACAGCGAATAGGACCATTTTATATGGAGGGAGATATAATGAAAAACGTTATTTTGATTCTTGCCGGAATTCTTGCAGCGAGCATGCTTGCAGCCGGTTGCGGAAAGAAGAACTCTGTGGCACCGGAGCAGAAGGTGGAGGCAACGGCAAACCCCGACGGTAACGGAAGCTGCGAAAACGGATGTGGTGGAGATGCAGACCTCACGGATGAAACAGCAAAAATATCAAGAACGTAATGGGAACCAAGAGTGAGACCACTACATGAACTCCACGATTTCTGCAATTTATGTCCGTCCTACCAGAGATGATGGGCGATGACAGTGATGAGACCTGGGGAAGTGATCTTGTAAATGGTAATTCACTGGCTTCCAAATCTGTCAAAGGCTGTTTATTATATGGAGAAGAGCCAGAAGGACGATAACGGAGATACAGCAACAAGCTTTGATGTAAGTAATCACATTTTTCTGGACGAAGAGCAGAATGAATGTTTTTTCCGCCAGCTGCCGCTTCTGACGATCTCACAGCTGAGTCTTTGTATGGATGGAGGGTGAAGCATCGGAATCCCATATGCTACATATCTGGCGAGCGGAAGCAGGTGTCTACCTGAAGGATGTAAAGGCAAGGCTTGGCATTGAGGATGACAGTGACAGTGACAGTACAGGATTCTTCAGACAGTACGGCTGTGACCTGACCCGGAGAGTTCCCATGATAATGGAGACAGTACAGACAGCAGTTCGTCCGGGCGTTCGGACTCACATCCAACACCGGATCCAACATCTGCACTTCAGCTTCCTCTGATTCTTCCGATGCGGATCCTACGGAAGCACCATCCGGCGAGGATGATCCGGGCATCTGTAGCAGCAAGATATATCGGTCAGTCCATGTCTGAGCTTGAGAATGCATGCGGCAGCCCAAATGGCAGTGATTATGAGGACGAGCCGGAGTCCGGTAAGACAGGTTATTGGCTGCCGCGATAAATGTTTTATTTGGTATCCACAACTTTTGACAATGACGGCAATGAAGTTGTGGATCCGGCGTATGGTAAAGGAGAATAAATATGAAAAAGAGTGTTACTGAAATTAAGCGGTGAGGCCCCACTTGCAGGAGATAGAAACAGGCTTTGATGAAGCGAACTGTTACAGGAGGTTGCCAAACAGATTTAGACGATCCGTGGATGAAGGACCAGGTTGGCATCGTCGGAGGTGGAACCGGAGGGAACCAGGACGAGCAATGCAATCGATCCGCACCAATGGCGAATCAGATCGATATAGAAGAGTTTTGCAGAAGGAAAGGTTGTATTCTTTGCAGGCGGTACAGGACATCCTTACTTTTCTACTGATACAGCTACGGTTCTTCGTGCAGTTGAGATCGAGGCCGATGCGATTCTTCTGGCGAAGGCAGTTGATGGTATTTATGACAGCGATCCGAAGATAAATCCTGACGCTGTGAAGTATGATGAGATCTCTATTCAGGAAGTTGTTGCACAAGAAGCTTGCAGCCATGGATCTTACAGCTTCTATTATGTGTCTGGAGCAGAAAATGCCGATGATGGTATTTGCTCTTGATGAGGAGAACAGCATTATCAACACTGTTCACGGAAAATTTTCCGGAACAAAGGTTACTGTATAAGCGCGTTGCGCAGAAAATAGGATAATACTGCTTACCGGCAGAAAATCATAAAGAGGGAGATTAATTTTATGGATGAAAGAATTCAGAAGTATGAAGAGAAAATGAAAAAAAAGACATTGGGCAGCTTAGAAGCAGAGCTGACTACTATCCGTGCAGGGACGTGCGAACCCGCATATCCTTGACAAACTCGCCGTAGATTATTACGGAAGCTCCGACACCTCTTCAGCAGGTAGGAAATATCACTGTTCCGGAAGCTCGTATGATCCAGATCCAGCCGTGGGAAAGCAGCATGATCAAAGCGATCGAGAAAGCGATCCTTTGCTCTGACCTGGGATTAAATCCAAGCAACGATGGTAAAAGTGATCCGCCTTGTTTTCCCGGAACTTACCGAGGAGCGTCGTAAAGAGCTGGTGAAGGACGTTAAGAAAAAAGGCGAGGGTGCCAAGGTTGCAGTAAGAAATATCCGTCGTGATGCCAACGATGCATACAAGAAGCTGAAAAAAGAAGAGGATGTATCTGAGGACGAGATCAAAGAGTTAGAGGACAAAGTTCAGAAGCTTACAGACAAATACATCAAGGATGTAGATGCTGCAGTAGAAGCAAAAGGTAAGGAGATTATGACTGTATAAGGGCATATTACCTGAAGCGCAGAGCCGTTTGGACTAAAAATCTGCAAAAACAGGATCCTTTTATAAAGAAACAGCAAAAGAGCTCTTTAAAAAGAGCTCTTTTCTCTGCCCTTTTGTATGAAATTGTACGAATAATCTGAACGCTTATAACGAAAAAAGAAAAACAAAACACAAGGAGAAAAATATGAATGTACCAAATCATATTGCCATTATTCTGGATGGTAATGGACGCTGGGCGAAGGCAAAGGGACTGCCTCGTGGCTATGGACATGTTAAGGGCTGCGCCAATCTGGAGCAGGTCTGCTATGATATTAAAGATCTGGGCGTGAAATATCTGACAGTATATGCTTTTTCCACGGAAAACTGGAAACGCTCCAGAGAAGAAGTGGACGGGCTTATGAAGCTGTTTCGCAGCTATCTGAAGAAATGTATCAAGAT
>VOFI01003490.1_pt1 | contig 26130 bp, 39 predicted proteins | sample 5384131 | NCBI WGS metagenome assembly VOFI01 (sample SAMN12384728, study PRJNA508395) | human gut metagenome | isolation source: healthy gut H | host: Homo sapiens | reverse complement strand
ACATAGGTATATCTGGCAAATCAAAAACAGTATTCAGCGGACTGCCCCCTAATAATAAGGACAAAAAAGAAATAATTCCGCCAAATATATAGAAGCCTCCTATAAATGTTATGACCTTAGATTTTTTCATAAATTTCTCCATGTTATAACTTGTTATTTCACATAGATTTCTGAAACCGTATCTTCCACACCATTGATTTGCAATCTTACATGGATTTCTCCATTTTCAAAATCATTCAGCGGATATTCAAGCGGTTCGGACAGATTTGTCACATCAACGGATTTCACAACCTCGTCCGAAAGCGGGTTTTGCTTCTGTTCCTCCAGTGCGTCCCGCATGGCTTGGAACATAGCGGCAGTCACAGCTTCTCCCGGCTGTTCGCCGCTGTCCATATCTTTCTTAATATCCCGCAGGATTGCAAGGAATACATTTTTGATTTTCTCAATCTCCGCTTCATGTTCCCCCATCTTTTGTGCGTTCAAAAGCTGCAAATCCTGCTTCGCTTCTGCCCGGTGTTTCGGGTGTTCTTTCATCAGGTCGGACAGGGAAGCTGTTGCCATCTCGATAAGCTGGTTTCTTGCCATGATACCCTTTGCCGCTGTGTCTTGAAAATAAATCCGTATCAAATCCATCAGTTTCGGGAAATTCCTGTGTTCCAGTAAACGATTGAGTATTTGCACATCGACTGTACCCGTCACAAGCCCCCTCACGGCTCCCTCGGACAAGCCTAATTCAGAAATATCATAGCTTTTACGAACACTCACGGTAGACAAGCCCAGTATGTAGTCTGTCGATACCTTAAATTCCTTTGCCACGCCTATGAGAATATCACTGCTGACCGTTCTCGTTTCGCCGCTGACAATGCGGCTCAACTGGGAAGCGGAAACGCCGATTTTCTCCGCAAGTTCCTTTTGTGTGATGTGGTTCCCGTTGCATAAATCGGAAATCCGCTGTCCGGGCGTTCCGGGTAAAGCTTATACAGGATGATTGCAAAAATGCAATTTCCAAAGTGTAAACTTCATCAAAATGCAATTCTCGCAATATTCCGGGGATTGCATTTTTTTCGTGTAGACTTAGGGTAGTTCATCGATGGACAGCACCTTGAAAACCGAATGACCGTCCGAAAAGGAATACCCCGGCCGGGGAAGCACCGCAAGGAGCCGGACTTCGGGACAAATGTCCCGAAGTTGCGGGGAGCGTGCCAACGCCGGAATACGCCGCAGGAATGGGGCAGGAAGCCTTTTCGGGGAGAACGGCAAAAGCGAAAAATGGAGGGAACGCATGAGAGATAACCCCTATAAAGACTTGCCGCCGCTGGAACGCAGGCCGGACGGTTCCCTTTACCGCATGACACCGGCGCAGAGGAAACAGGCGGCCAGCCTGATACGCCGGGAGTGCTGTTGCTTTGAGGACGGCAACTGCGTTGTTCTTGACGATGGGGACACCTGCACCTGTCCGCAGACGATTTCTTTCTCGGTCTGCTGTAAGTGGTTCCGCTGGGCGGTCTTGCCGCTGGACGGGACGCTGGAAGCGGAGATTTTCCGGGATAAGGACTTGAAACGCTGTGCGGTCTGCGGCGGTGTGTTCGTCCCTAAATCCAACCGGGCAAAATACTGCCCCGGCTGTGCCGCCAGAGTTCACAGGCGGCAGAAAACAGAAAGTGAACGGAAAAGGAGGTCTGCTGTGGACAGTTAGGAGCGAAAAAAGCCTTGATTTACAAGGCTCCGCAAGCCCCAAACCGGGGCGGGTGGTATAAAGTATCGCCCGCCCCGGAAAACGGGCTTCTAACCGTCCACAAAACAAGATATGACAAACACGATTTACATTCATCAGCCGGAAAAGGCGTTCAGCTTCACCCGGCTCCCGAATTTCCTCTTTGAAGCCCCCACATTCAAGCCCCTGTCCAACGAGGCAAAGGTTCTGTACGCCTTTATCCTGCGCCGGACAGAGTTATCCCGCAAGAATGGGTGGGCGGACGAGTGCGGGCGGATTTTCCTGTATTACCCATCTGCGAGGTGGTTGACCTGCTCCACTGTGGGCGGCAAAAGGCGGTAAACACCCTGCGGGAACTGCAATATGCCGGACTGGTGGAAATCCAGAAGCAGGGCTGTGGAAAACCCAACCGCATTTACCCAAAATCCTACGAAGCGGTTCCAAACACCGACTTCAAGAAATCCGGTTCTGGTACGCCGGAGGGCTGAAAACCGTACTTATGAAGTGAGGAAACCGCCCCCCGTGAAGTACGAAAACCGGACGGTATATAGAAATACAAAGATTAAAAAGATTGATTTATATCCATTCCATTCCTATCCTATCAGAGATAGTTTCGGCGGGATTTTCCCTGTGGAAAACCCCCTGGAAAGGAATGGAACGGGGAAAGGAGCAGAATGGCACAACACGCAATTTTACGGTTTGAGAAGCACAAGGGCAACCCGGCAAGGCCGCTGGAAGCCCATCACGAAAGACAGAAAGAACAGTATGCCAGCAATCCCGACATTGACACAAGCCGGAGCAAATACAATTCCATATCGTCAAGCCGGAGGGACGCTATTACCACTTCATTCAGAGCCGCATCGAGCAGGCTGGATGCCGCACAAGCAAGGACAGCACACGGTTTGTCGATACGCTGATAACCGCCAGCCCGGAGTTTTTCAAGGGGAAATCCCCAAAGGAAATACAGGCGTTCTTCCAAAGGGCGGCAGATTTCCTCATTGGCCGGGTAGGACGGGAAAATATCGTGTCGGCGGTGGTACACATGGACGAGAAAACGCCCCACCTGCATTTGACCTTTGTTCCGCTGACAAAGGACAACCGCCTGTGCGCAAAGGAGATTATCGGCAACCGGGCAAACCTGACAAAGTGGCAGGACGATTTTCACGCCTATATGGTGGAGAAATATCCCGACTTGGAGCGTGGGGAGAGTGCCAGCAAGACAGGCCGGAAAAGCATATCCCCACCCGGCTTTTCAAACAGGCGGTTTCCCTCTCCCGGCAGGCCAGAGCCATTGAAGCCACGCTGGACGGCATTAACCCACTGAACGCCGGAAAGAAAAAAGAGGAAGCCCTCTCCATGCTGAAAAAGTGGTTCCCGCAGATGGAGAATTCTCCGGGCAGCTGAAAAAGTACAAGGTCACAATCAATGACCTGCTGGCGGAGAATGAAAGTTGGAAGCAAGGGCAAAGGCCAGTGAAAAAGGAAAGATGAAAGATACGATGGAACGGGCAAAGCTGAAAAGCGAACTGGACAATTTACAGCGGCTGGTTGACCGTATCCCGCCGGATATACTGGCGGAACTGAAACGTCAGCAGCGGCACACGGTAAAGGAAAGGTGATAGATATAAGCAGAAGTTTTCGCCGCCTCTGTGCGGCATTGTACCTTGAAAACTGAATATGGAGGACACTGGATGGCAAAAAGTGAAAGCGATATTTTTACACCCCGAACAGGGCAGGTTATACAAGCAGAGAACGGCACGCAGTATTTTGTATGTGGGAACAACCGTATAAAAATCTCCGAACACTTCGCCGCAGGCGGGAAGCCCCTCGGTGATCTGATTGTAGATGTGGTGCGGCATACCGCAGAAAAAGCCGCTTCAACCTGATAGCCCATCATTGATAACACGCCCACGCTTATGATATAATTGCCATAGAGCAAAAGTATTGTAAGCGTGGGTTGTTTCTTTAGAAGGAGGATTTTTAACGGTGAAACCGATAGGACTTTCGCAAACATCTATGGGTGCGCCGGAGGAAAAAAGCTACGCATGGACGATAGCCCAGGTCAAGAGCATTATGAAAGATGAAACCTATATCGGCCATACCATCCACTACCGGGAAACGAACATTTCCTTTAAGAACAAGCGGAGGGTACGCAAGCCCCAAAGCGAATGGGTGCGGGTGGAGAACACGCAGGAGCCGATTATCAGCGAACAGGTTTTCCGGCAGGTACAGGAGCAGATAGCAAGCCGCCGTAGAAAATGCAAGGACGGTACAACACAGATTTTTTCCGGATTGGTAAAATGTGCGGATTGCGGCTGGTCGCTGTCCTATGGGGAGAACAGGCAGAACAGCAAGCCTTACGGCCATTATCATTGTAGCAAGTACGGACAGGGCACACGCCAATGCTCCATGCACTATATCCGCTATGATGTGCTTTACGCCTATGCGCACCGCATGAAATGCACCGCGAGCACTATATCTCGTTCGTTGCATTTCTCACCGGAGACACGATGATCGTCAAAAAGCAGTACCCGGAATGGGGATTAGACGTGCGTCTGCCCTATATTCGGCACGGCATGCTGCTGTGGTACTGCACGAGGGACGGACTGTTCTATCAGAACATCTGAGCAAAGGCAGGGTAACCTGCCTTTTTTTTTTGCAGGAGGCTTTTTAGCAATCCTTCATTTTTGGTTATATTTTTCGTAAAATCGACTTGCTTTTTTATGAGGGCAATGGTATAGTCAAAGAGAACTTTATACTACTAAAGCTTGGAGGTAGTTCAAATGTACAAAGAAATGATGGATTCCATCGGTATGATCCAGTCGATCGACCCCGAGCTGGGCAGTGCGATGAACGAGGAGCTGCACCGTCAGCGCCAGAATATCGAGCTGATCGCCAGCGAAAATATCGTTTCTCCCGGCGTTATGGCTGCTATGGGCAGCGTGCTGACCAATAAGTACGCAGAGGGTCTTCCCGGCAAGCGCTACTACGGCGGCTGTGAATTTGTTGATAAGGTAGAGCGTATCGCAATCGAGCGCGCATGTGAGCTGTTCGGTGCAAAATATGCGAATGTTCAGCCGCACTCCGGTGCACAGGCCAACCTTGCGGTTTACTTTGCTCTACTCGATCTGGGCGACACTGTTATGGGCATGGATCTGTCTCAGGGCGGTCACCTGAGCCACGGCTCTCCGGTCAACCAGTCCGGCAAGAACTACCACTTTGTTTCCTACGGCGTAAACGAGGATGGCTTCATCGACTACGCTGAGCTTGAGAAGGCTGTCAAGAAGCATCGCCCGAAGCTGATCGTTGCAGGTGCATCCGCGTATCCGCGTGCCATCGACTTCGAGAAAATGGCCGAGATCGCACATGGCTACGGCGCTTACCTGATGGTCGATATGGCGCACATTGCCGGTCTGGTTGCCGGCGGTCAGCACCAGAACCCGATGCCGTATGCTGACGTTGTTACCACCACCACCCACAAGACGCTTCGCGGTCCGCGCGGCGGCCTGATCCTGACCAACAACGCGGTTCTGGCAAAGCGCATTAACTCCGCTGTATTCCCGGGCACCCAGGGCGGTCCGCTCGAGCATGTTATCGCGTCCAAGGCGGTTTGCTTCGGTGAGGCACTGCAGCCGGAGTTCAAGGAGTACGCACGCAAGATCGTCGAGAATGCCAAGGCTATGGCTGCACAGCTGCAGGCACGCGGTGTCAAGCTGGTTTCCGGCGGCACCGACAATCACCTGCTGCTCGTTGATCTGACCGACGAGGAGTGCACCGGCAAGGATCTGGAGGCGCGTCTGGATTCGGTTCACATCACCGCCAACAAGAACACCGTTCCGGGTGAGAAGCGCAGCCCGTTCATCACCTCCGGCGTTCGTCTGGGCACCCCGGCCGCTACGACCCGCGGCATGGGCGTGGAAGAGATGAAGGTCATCGCGGACTGCATCGCAGACTGCATCTACCACTACGATGAGAAGAAGGACGAGATTTCCGCACGCGTTCTGGCACTCACCGAGAAGTTCCCGCTGTACGAATAATCTCCGGCTGCCGCGGAACTGCTTCATCCGGATTTCCGAGCAATACAGCATGAAGCTCCGGCGCACGCAAATCCGATGATACTCATACAAAAACAGAGCGTTTCACTGCTGTGAAGCGCTCTGTTTTCATTTCCGGGTAAGTCTCAAGCCTCTTGAAGAATCCATTAAGCACATTTGCATCTGTAATTTTTCGACAACGGAAAAAGGCCGACGCCTGCATTTTGCAGGCGTCGGCCTTGTACATATCTGATGCTTTTCCACTGACGATTATCACAAGCATGGTAAGTTTTCCTTTTAACCCTTTGAAATCCCCAGTGTTTTCAGCGTTTTGGGGTACTTCTTAGTACATACCGCCGCCCATATCCGGAGCTGCCGGAGCAGCCGGAACCGGCTCCTTCTTATCAGCAATCAGGCTCTCGGTGGTCAGGACCATCGAAGCAACGGATGCTGCATTCTGCAGTGCGGAACGGTTTACCTTGGTCGGGTCAACGATGCCGTTTGCGATCATGTCGCCGTAGGTCTCGGTTGCAGCGTCAAAGCCGTAGCCAACCTTGTCAGCGTGCTTTACCTTATCAACAACGATTGCGCCCTCGATGCCTGCGTTGGCAGCGATCTGCTTCATCGGTGCTTCCAGACCGCGTGCAACGATCTGCATACCGGTCTTCTCATCGCCGGTTGCCTCTGCTGCCAGAGCCTCAACCGCTGCGATAGCGTTTACATAAGCTACGCCGCCGCCTGCTACGATGCCTTCCTCAACAGCTGCGCGGGTTGCGTTCAGTGCATCCTCGATGCGGAGCTTCTGCTCCTTCATCTCGGTCTCGGTGGCAGCACCAACCTTGATAACTGCTACGCCGCCGGCCAGCTTGGCCAGACGCTCCTGCAGCTTCTCACGGTCGAAGTCAGAGGTGGTGCGCTCGATTGCGCCGCGGATCTCAGCAACGCGGTTTGCGATAGCCTGCTTGTCGCCAGCACCGTCAACGATGGTGGTGTTCTCCTTGGTTACCTTGATCTGACGGGCAGAACCCAGCATATCCATGGTAGCGTCCCTCAGCTCGATACCAACCTCCTCAGAGATTACGGTACCGCCGGTCAGGATTGCGATGTCGCGGAGCATATCCTTGCGGCGATCGCCAAAGCCCGGAGCCTTGACAGCTACGCAGGTGAAGGTGCCGCGCAGGCGGTTGACGAGCAGGGTCGACAGCGCGTCGCCCTCAACGTCCTCGGCGATGATGAACAGCTTCTTGCCGCCCTTGAACGATCTGCTCCAGAATCGGCAGCAGCTCCTGGATGTTAGACAGCTTCTTGTCCGTAATCAGGACCAGCGCATCGTCCAGATTTGCTTCCATCTTCTCGGTATCCGTGCACATATACGGGTCATATAACCGCGGTCGAACTGCATGCCCTCAACAACCTCAGAGTAGGTCTCAGCGGTCTTGGACTCCTCAACGGTGATAACGCCGTCGGTGGAAACCTTCTCCATAGCCTCTGCGATCAAGGTGCCGATCTCGTCGGAGCCGGAGGAGATAGCGCCTACACGGGCGATGTCGTTCGTGCCGTCAACCTTCTTGGAGTTCTCAGCAATCGCTGCAACAGCAGCCTTGACTGCCTTGGAGATACCGCGGCGCATTACCATCGGGTTTGCACCTGCTGCTACGTTCTTCAGGCCCTCACGAACGAAAGCCTGCGCCAGAACGGTAGCGGTGGTGGTGCCGTCGCCTGCGATGTCGTTGGTCTTGGTGGCAACTTCCTTAACAAGCTGTGCGCCCATGTTCTCGAAAGCGTCATCCAGCTCGATCTCCTTAGCGATGGTAACACCGTCGTTGGTGATCAGCGGACCGCCGTACTTCTTATCCAGTACAACATTGCGGCCCTTCGGACCGATGGTTACCTTAACGGTATCAGCGAGCTGATCAATACCGCGCTGCAGAGCCTTGCGCGCGTCCTCGCCGTAAATAAGCTGCTTAGCCATGATGAATTACCTCCTGAAAATTACTCTACGATTGCCAGAATGTCGCTCTGACGAACGATGATATACTTCTCGCCGTCCAGCTTAACTTCGGTGCCGGTGTACTTGCCGGTGATGACCTTCTGGCCCTTCTGAACTTCCATCTTGATTTCCTTGCCGTCAACAACGCCGCCCGGGCCTACTTCGATGATTTCAGCAACCTGGGGCTTCTCCTGTGCGGATGCGGTAAGAATAATGCCGCTTGCGGTGGTCTCCTCCGCCTCGACCATCTTGATAACTACACGGTCGCAAAGGGGCTTGAGCTTCATAATGGATTCCTCCTATGAAAAATAAGATTTTACAATGTTGGGGGTTAGCACTCAAATTACCCGAGTGCTAACTTCGAGTATTATCTTACACCAAGGAGCCGCAATATGCAAGGGGGTAATCCGGAATTTCACAAAAATTTTTCTGAACAAATTATGAACAGTGCCCTGTACCGCTCAGCGTTTTGCCGGCCGTTTAGCAGACGATCGGTCGGAGTGCTTATTCTCTCCCCTATTCGATGCAGACGGGTCTTTAAAATACATATGCAGCTCGCACTTGATCATGCCGTTGTACAGCTTGCGGCGCTTATCCGCCTTGCGGCCGTAGCAGCGCTCGAACAGCGGATCCGAGCTGAGCAGATACTGCTTCATCGGGCTGTTTTTCGTCGCTCTGCCGAGGTCGGCGTACAGCTTTTCCGCCTTCTGCAAGTCCAGCAGACGCTCACCGTACGGCGGATTGGCAAACAGTACGCCCGCATTGCTGTAATCGCGCTTGTCGCGTCCGCGCGCTCGAAAAACACCGTGTTGGCTACACCGGCCTTGCGCGCGTTCTCGATGGACAGCTGCACGCAGTCCGGGTCGATGTCGCTGCCGACGATATCGAATTTTACGTCTGGCTGGGCAAGGTCGAGCGCACTCTCGCGCGCCTGCTGCCAGACCGACTTGTCAAAGCAGCTCCACTTCTCCGCATCAAAGCGGCGCAGCAGACCGGGCGCACGGCGCTGCGCGATCATGGCCGCCTCAATCGCAATCGTGCCCGAGCCGCAGAACGGGTCGAGGAACGGGTCGCGTCCGCGCCAGCGCGCCAGCTTGACCATAGCCGCCGCCAGCGTCTCACGGAGCGGCGCGGCGTTGCTGTTCGCGCGGTAGCCGCGCTTGTGCAGACCGGCGCCCGAGGTATCGAGGTACAGCTCGGCTACGTCGTGCATGATGGCGAACTGAATCTGATACTTTTCGCCGATCTCGTCAAACCAGGTTTGACCGTACTTTGCGCCCAGGCGCGATACGACTGCCTTTTTTGATGATCTTCTGGCAGTCCGGGAAGCGAGTGCAAAGCCGAGTCCAGGCTGTGACCCTTGACCGGGAAATGCACCGTCCGCCGGAATGAACTGCTCCCACGGGAGTGCTTTACGCCCTCGAACAGCTGATCGAACGTTTTGGCTTTGAATGTGCCGATACGGATGAGCACGCGCTCGGCGCACCGCAGGTTCAGGTTCGCCCATGCGAGCGTGTGCGCGTCGCCCGAGAAGCGCACGCGGCCGTTTTCCGCGCGCACGTCGGTCAGCCTGCCGCCGAAGCGCAGCTCGTCCGCGACGATACCCTCCAGCCCGAACAGGGTCGGGCAGCATAATGTGAGTTGCATATGGTTTTCCTCCAAAAAGGCTCCCGCCGTCAGAGCAGGAGCCGAAATTCCTTTTTAACTATTATATTGTATCGTTTTTTGCGGATTTTGTCAAGATTTGCGACGAGATGGGCTATTTTAAATTTGGTGTGGATAGGGGGTAAAACGCATATCCCATGTCTTCTTTGTAGCTTGTCAGGTGGATCTCATTTATTGCGGTCAACAATGCGGAACACCTTCTGCGAATTATTCGCTACAAACTCATCCAGCGAGCCATAGTTCGTGAACGCATTGTCATCCGGCGGTTCCGGCCAACTCCACTGCTTGATCGGTTCATTGGTATTCACATCAAAGAACTTTGTTTCCGGTTCGCCGCCCTCGCATGTCGTTTCAAAGAGGCAGTCCGGCATGAACTCTGTTCCGTGCCAGCCTCGACCTTCTCCGGTTTCGGCATTATACTGCGTAAAGTACCAGCCGATACCCTCAGCTTCTCCTTCTTCCTGCTCAAAACGAACATATGGGAGATAGACCATTTTGCTCATTTTTTCTCACCTCTTTTTCCCTTTCTTATTTGAGGACTATTTTTGCTCGGACAAATAAAAAAGTGCCGGTAATGAGGATTTCATTACCGACACTTTTTATCGTTACAATATTACTGCTCACGCATCTTTGCGAAGCACTCGCTGCAATATACCGGGCGGTCAGATTTCGGCTCGAACGGAACGCGAGCCTCGCCGCCACAAGCAGCACAGGTAGCGGTGAAGAACTCACGCGGACCGCGTGCAGCGTTCTTGCGCGCGTCACGGCAGCTCTTGCAGCGCTGCGGCTCATTCTGGAAACCGCGCTCTGCGTAAAACTCCTGCTCACCGGCGGTGAACACGAACTCCTTACCGCATTCCTTGCATACTAAAGTCTTGTCTTCGTACATGGTTTTTACCTCTCTTTGATACTGTTCCCTCGGGAAACTTGAAATATATGCGTACAGACACTGCGCCTGCTATCGCCTAAATAGGTTTAATGGCTGCCGATTTTCGCTTGATGCGCTGGACGGCATTATCCACAGATTTGATTGGTTTGTGCAGCGCTTCGGACATCTCTTCATACGATAAGCCGTCCAAAAACAACGTCAAAACCTGTGCCTCAAATTCAGACAAAAGCGAGTAGAGCTTCTTTTTCCGCTCTTCCCTCTCCTCATTGCCGATAACAAGCGATTCAGGATCACCATTCGGTGCAGTTACCCGGGTACGCGATTCCGCAAGGTCTTCAAACAGAGGTCGATCGATTGACATGGACTGATTGAGCGGGTCGTGCTTGAGCGACGCTGCCGCCTTCACTGCGGAATAAATCTTCCGCGTGATACACAACCGTGCAAACGCTCCAAAGGGTGCGCCCTTGCTCTCGTCGTACTCCCGGACGGCATTCAGCAGCCCGAGCATGCCCTCCTGCATCAGATCCTCTGCATCGGCGCCTGCCAGAAAGTAGGGCCGTGCACAGGTCTTGACCAGACGGGTATAACGACGGATCAGATTCTCCATCGCGGGTCCGTCTCCCTGCCGTGCCAGACGGCACAGCTTTTCATCCGGAATCCCGTTCGATGGCTGTATTTGATAATCATTTCTCATGTCAATAGCTATTATACGCGGTAGAATTGGAAATGTCAAGAAACGATTGTCATCTTTACCGATATCACACAAAAACACGCTTCTATTTTTGTGTAATTATGACAATATTGTTGACGTTTTACTCTACAGTTACCGACTTTGCCAGGTTGCGCGGCTTATCGACATCACAGTTGCGCTCCACTGCGATATAGTATGCCAAAAGCTGCATCGGAATAATCGAAAGCGAAGCGGAAAATTCATACAGGCACTTCGGCAGGCGCACGATGTGCTGGCAGACCGACTCGTCGCCGGTGAAATCGTCCGTGGTGACGAGCACGACGCTTGCGCCGCGCGCTACAACCTCACGGATATTGGAGACTGTTTTCTCAAACAGTGCCGGCTGCGTTGCCAGAGCAACAACCAGAGTCCCCTCCTCGATCAGAGAAATGGTGCCGTGCTTAAGCTCACCGGCAGCGTACGCCTCCGAATGAATATAGGAAATTTCCTTCAGCTTGAGCGAAGCCTCGAGCGCGGCGGCATAGTCCAGCCCGCGGCCAAGGAAGAACACACTCGAGCGGTTCGCGTACAGCGTTGCGATACGCTGCATATCCGACTGGCATTTCAGGGTCTGCTCGATGCATTCCGGCAGACGCTGCAGCTCAGCGCACAGCGCACGCTCATCACCGATGGAAATCAGGCCGCGCACACGCGCGATCTTAACCTAGATGAGGTACAGAGCGGACAGCTCTGCGGAATATGCCTTGGTTGTCGCAACCGAAATCTCCGGGCCGGCCCACGTATACAGCACACCGTCTGCTTCGCGGGCGATGGTGGACGAAACCACGTTCACGATCGCAATCGTGAACGCACCTGCCTGCTTGGCCAGACGCATGGCAGCCAGCGTATCCGCCGTCTCGCCGGACTGGCTGATAACGATGCACATATCCTTTTGCCGATGATCGGGTTCTCATAACGGAACTCACTGGCAACCTCTGCCGTGCAGCGAATGCGGCACATCGCCTCAATCACGCGCTTGCCGACCATGCCTGCGTGCAGTGCAGAGCCGCAGCCGATGATATGGATATGCTCGATCTCACGCAGACGCTCGTCGGTCAGACCGTTGTCCTCAAATACAACCGCATCGTTTTTGATGCGCGGCTTAACCGTATCGGCAACTGCCTTAGGCTGCTCCATGATCTCCTTGAGCATAAAGTGCTGGTAGCCGCCCTTTTCCGCTGCGGACATATCCCACGTTACGGTCATGATTTCCTTCTCTACCGTATCGCCGAACTCGTTCATGACAACTACGCTGTCCGGGCGAACGATTGCAACCTCGTTATCATCCAGAATAATATAACGCTTAGTGCGATTGATAATAGCGGTAATATCGGATGCGATCATGTTCTCGCCCTCACCGATACCGATAACCAGCGGGTTGCCGCGGCGTGCAGCAACGATCTCCTGCGTGTTATCCATCGAAACTACGCCCAGTGCGTAAGAGCCGCGCAGACGCTGCACGGCCTGCAGAACGGTCTTTGCCAGATCCTCCTGCTTGCCGGTGTGCAGATAGTCCACGAGGTGCGCGACAGTCTCCGTATCGGTCTCGGACTTAAACTCGTAGCCGTGTGCCTCCAGACGCTCACGCAGCTCCTTGTAGTTCTCGATAATGCCGTTGTGTACAACTGCTACTTGCCCTTGCCGCCCAGATGCGGATGCGAGTTGCGGTCGGACGGCTCGCCGTGCGTTGCCCAGCGGGTGTGGCCGATACCGCAGGTGCAGTACATGTCGCCGCCTTCCTCCTTGATCTTCTCCTCAAGGTTTGCAATGCGGCCGCGCGCCTTGATAACGCGCAGACCGTCCTTCGTGAAGGCAGCCACACCAGCAGAGTCATAGCCACGGTATTCCAGACTGTACAGACCCTTGATGAGAATCGGAAGCGCGTTCTCGCGTCCGGTGAATCAACGATTCCACACATAAAAATAATACTCCTTTGCAACGGTAAATATAACATATCTTCCGCAACATTTCAGTATGAGCCTTAGGCAGCACGGAACAATGAAAGCTGCGGCTTCTTGCACGAACTCCGGTCGCGCCTTGTCAGTCCGCAAAACTCTCTCACAAATCGCTCTTGTTTAATTATTCCGTATTGCCTTACCTCAATATATGCGGTGGTACTTGTGTAATAAGAAATTGGTGCTACCGGGCAATTTGGCAAGAGCAGTTTGCGAAAGATTTTGCGTTCGGAAAGAGCGTAAAAAGATTCGCAAAGTGCCGCAGACAAATTGTGCGGTAGTGCCCTAAAAAAGGGTATAAAAATAGTGCGTTACGCATAACTGCTCTGTCGATACGGTCGCCCGTATGTTTTAACAGCCTGCTGACGATCAACCCACTTGTGACCGAAGGGCACCCGCCGAATACTTTCGATTAACCCTTTCCTCGTCAACTGCGATACCGGCTGCACCGCAGTTCTGGCGCTTAGCATGTTATGGAATTGTGCGCAAATGCTCCCACCTCCCTGTTCAGAATGCAGAAAGTGGGTGTGCAAACCACACCCACTCCCGTTGGCTCTTTTACATTATACAACAGACTCGATGACTTTGGCAACCTTTTTTGCCAAAGTATCTACCTGCTCACTGTTCGTGCCCTCTACCATGACGCGCACGAGCGCCTCCGTACCGGACGGACGAACCAGGATTCGGCCGTTATTGCCCCAGCTCTGCGGAAGCCGCATCGATAGCCGCCTTGACCTCGGGCAGCTGCTGCAGGGGTAGCCTTCTTATCGTTCGGCACCTTGACATTGATCATCAACTGCGGCCACGGCTCAACCCTCAGCTGCGATCTCCGAGCACTTCTTGCCGCTCGCCTTGAGGATAGACATAAACTGCAGTGCAGTCAGCTCACCGTCACCGGTGGACGCATACTCAAGAAAAATAACGTGTCCGGACTGCTCGCCGCCCAGAATGTAGCCCTTCTTGAGCATCATTTCGAGCACATAGCGGTCACCTACATTGGAGCACTCGATCTTCATGCCGTTCTTATCGGCGTAGGCGTGCAGACCCATGTTGGACAAAATGGTGGCAACAAATGCGCCGCCGCGCAGCTTGCCTTCCTTCTTCATGTGCGCCGCGCAGACTGCCATAATGCGGTCGCCGTCCAGCTCCTCGCCGGTCTCGTCTACGATCAGGCAGCGATCCGCATCACCGTCAAAGGCAACGCCAAGATCAAAATTGCCCGAGCGGACGCGCTCCTTCAGCTGACCGAGATGGGTGGAGCCGCAGTTATCGTTGATGTTGATGCCGTCCGGCTCATAGAAGCGGATTTCCGCCTTGCACTCGACCAGACGCATGAGACGCTCCACCGTTGTGGAGGAGGAACCGTTTGCACAGTCCACCGCCACGCGCAGACCGGACAGGTCGCCCTTGATGGTATCTGCAAGGTGGTCGGTGTACTCGACTACCGGGTCGATCTCGCTTTTGAGTACACGGCCGATCTTCTCGTGGGTCATCTTCGGAATAGACTCGAAATCGTCGATCAGGTCCTCAATTCTTGCCTCGGTTTCGTCCGGCAGCTTGTAGCCGTTGCCCGCAAAAATCTTGATGCCGTTGTACTCAAAGGAGTTGTGGCTTGCGGAAATGACAATACCCGCATCTGCCTTGTGCTTGATGGTGAGGAAAGCGACCGCCGGCGTCGGGATAACGCCGAGCAGCTCTACATCCGCGCCAACCGAGCAGATGCCCGCGACGAGCGCGTTCTCCAGCATATCCGAGGATACGCGGGTGTCCTTGCCGATCAGCAGCTTCGCCTTGCGGCCGTGTGCAGACTCCTGCGTAAGTGCGTATGCCGCTGCCGCGCCGATCTTGAACGCCAGCAGTGCATCAAGTTCCGAGTTCGCTACACCGCGAACGCCGTCTGTTCCAAAATATCTACCCAAATGAAACACCTAACTTTCTTGTATGATAAAGGCGGGGAAATGATTGCATTACAGCATTTGCTGTCCGTCCGCCGGTTCCAGATTCAAATGACGGTAAGCCTGCAGCGTCACGCAGCGTCCGCGCGGCGTGCGGCTGAGAAAGCCGCTCTGCATGAGATACGGCTCCTAAACATCTTCCAAGGTGATCGCTTCTTCGCCGATGGTCGCGGCCAGCGTGTCCAGTCCGACCGGACCGCCGCCGTAGTTCTGGATGATGCTTTTTGAGCATCCTGCGGTCTACGTTATCCAGACCCAACTCATCAATCTCGAGTGCACGAAGCGCAATGTCGGCACTTTTTCTGTCAATCGTACCGGTGCCGATTACCTGTGCAAAGTCTCGCACGCGGCGCAGAAGCCGGTTGGCGATTCGCGGCGTACCGCGGCTGCGGCGCGCAATCTCGAATGCGCCCTCGTGCTCGCACGGTACATCAAGAATGCCTGCCGAGCGTTCAACAATACCGCACAGCTCCTCCGGCGAATACAGCTCCAGACGGAGCATGACGCCGAAGCGGTCCCGCAGCGGACTGGTCATCTGACCGGCACGCGTAGTCGCGCCGATGAGCGTAAATTTCGGCAGGTCGATACGGATCGAGCGCGCCGAAGGCCCCTTGCCAATGATGATATCGAGTGCATAGTCCTCCATCGCGGGATAGAGGATCTCTTCGACCGCACGGTCGAGGCGATGGATCTCATCGATAAACAAAATATCATTTTCCGAAAGGTTTGTCAATAAAGCCGCCAAATCTCCTGCTTTTTCGATCGCCGGACCGCTCGTAACACGGATATTCACGCCCATTTCTGCGGCAATGATGCCCGCGAGCGTGGTCTTGCCCAGACCCGGCGGACCGTACAGCAGCGTGTGGTCGAGCGATTCACCGCGCATTTTCGCGGCCTGTATGTAAATGCTCAGGTTTTCCTTGGCTTTTTTCTGACCGATATAGTCCGCCATGGATTTCGGACGGAGCGAATTCTCGGTCTCGTCCTCGCTGAGCTGGCGGGTGGAGATGATGCGCTCATCATCCGTCATGCCGCCGGAAAATTCAATACTCAAAGGTACACTCCCCCTACTTGATCAGGCTTTTATCGTCCAGAATCAGGACTTGACCAGCTTTTTCAAGCACTGGCGGATGATCTCGTCCGCCTCCATGCCGGCAGCATCCAGACCCTCCATTGCATGCAGCGCCTCTGCCTGCGTATAGCCGAGCACCATAAGCGCCGCGACTGCCTCCTGCGTGTGGTTGACACCGCCGGAAACGGCGGCTGCCGCCACAGGAGACGCCGCAGATGCGGTCTCCAGCTGCTCCTTGCTCATCTTGTCGCGCAGCTCGAGTACGATGCGCTGTGCAATCTTCTTGCCGATGCCCGGCGCCTGCATGAGCATTTTTTTCATCGCCGGTGATAATGCTGAGCGCCAGTCTGTCCGGCGGTGCGACCGACAGGATGGACAGCGCCGCCTTCGGGCCAACACCGTTAACGCTGGTCAGCATCAGGAAGCAGGACTTCTCCTCCTCGTCGATAAAGCCGTACAGCTCAAACACGCCCTCACGGACATTGAGCCAGGTCAGCAGACGCGCTTTTTCGCCGGTTTTCAGCTTGCCGATGGTGTTCTGCGAAGTGTGGCAGGCATAGCCTACACCGCCGCAGTCGATCACCGCAAGCCCCTGCTGGAGCACGGAAACCGTGCCGTCTACATAATAAAACATCTATTTAAACCTCATAATAAGCCTTCATAGCGCATGGCCTGCCGGGAATGCCCGTGGCAGATGGCCAGCGCAAGCGCATCCGCGGCATCGTCCGGACGCGGCAGCTTGGTGAGATGGAGAATGCTTTTTGTCATTTCCATCACCTGTTTTTTCTCCGCGCCGCCGTAGCCGACAACGGACAGCTTCACCTGATTCGGTGTATAGGATACCGGATGCAGTCCCTTCTGTGCTAATGCCAGCAGAATTACACCGCGCGCCTGCGCAACCTGAATGCCGGTTGTGACGTTTTCGAGAAGAAAAGTTCCTCGATTGCCACCTCGTCCGGGTGAAATGTGTCCACCAGCGTACAGATATCATCGTAAATCTCACATAAGCGCAGGTGCATCGGTGTTCTGGGAGCGGTTTTTGCCGCACCGTACTGCACCGGCGTAAATTTCATATTATCGAACCGCACCACGCCATAGCCAATCGTGCCGTAGCCCGGGTCGATGCCAAGAATCGTTATCATTTCTTTATAACCTCAAAATTATACCACGTTCGCACACATTGTGCAATAAATTTTAGTGGCAGGTTAATGGAAAATTGAGAATTGAGAATGGAGAATGGAAAATGAAGGTGTCCGCCCACAGGGCGGTAATTAAATAACGCGCTTTGCGCGCAACCTCAATTCTCCATTATCCATTATCCATTTTTCATTCTCAATTCTTCTTCCGTTGGCATAACCGCGCCCTTATGCTGCACGGTATACGCCGAACATTCAGACGAAAATGTCAGATAATCCGCAAGTTTCTCCTGCGGGATGTCTGCGAGCGTTTCCGCTGTCACACCGTCGCGGGTAAGCTGATACAGGAACGACCCGATGAACGAATCGCCCGCTCCGGTGGTATCCGCGACCGTCACCGGCAGCGCTTTGGTCTCGGCGCTCGCGTTCGGCGTGTAGACTGCCGCGCCGTCCGCGCCGCGTGTCACAAGCAGCAGCCTGCAGCCCTGCGAAAACAGAAGCTCTGCCGCTTCCCTCTCGGTTTTGCAGCCGGTGCAGAATTCAACTTCATCATCCGACAGCTTCACGAGGTCTGCACACGGCAGAAACTCACAAATTGCTGCCTGACAGCTTTCCGGGCTGCCCCACAGCGGCAGACGCACGTTAGGGTCAAACGAGAGGAACGCGCCTGCGTCCTTTGCCAGCCGGATGGCCTTGCGATGTGCTTGCTTGACAGGTGCATCCACCAGATCGACTGAGCAGAAATGCAGCACGGCACAGTCCGCGAAAATATCCGGCGTGATCTGTGCTTCATCGAGAAACAGGTCTGCCGAGGGATTGCGGTAGAAGGAAAACTCGCGGTTGCCGTTCTTATCAAGTGAAACAAATGCCAGCGCGGTATTTGCCCGTCCGGTGCGGAACACACTCGAGATGTTCACGCCGTTTGTGTGCAGCGTTTTGAGAATGTGCGTACCGAATGCGTCCTCTCCCACCTGCGAAATCATCTGCGCTCTGCCGCCGAGACGCGCCACTGCGGTTGCCACATTGGCCGGCGCACCGCCCGCGACACGCTCAAACTGCACGACCTCATCAAGTGCACAGCCGCGCTGCTGCGGCACGAAATCAATGAGCAGTTCGCCGATTGCCACTACTTTTTTCATCGTTCATCCCCCAGAATATGTCGGTAAATCGCCTGTGCGACGCCGTTTTCCGTATTGCTGCCGGTGATAACGTCCGCTGCTTCGCGGATGCACGGCTCGCTGTTTGCCATGGCGACGCCCAGTCCCGCCATCTGCAGCATGGTCAGATCGTTTTTCGCTGTCACCGATGGCGATGACGTTGGCCAGCGTGCAGCCGAGGTGATGCGCCAGCCATTCCAGTCCGCGTCCCTTGTGCACACCCACGCGGTTGACCTCGACATTGCGCAGCTCTCCGCCGTACATGACGGACGGCGCAAGCTCGAAAATACCGTATTTATCGAGCGCAGCCGTCAGCGGCGCGATTGCATTCGGGTCATCGTGATAAAGAATCGCCTTGGTGAACGGGCGCGGCTCGTCTGCGAGCACAGCGCGCCACGCATTCTTGTCCCTGACAAAGTGATAACCCTCGTCGGCCTCGTCCATCACGACCCGTCCGCGCCGCTGCAGGTTTTCGAGGAAATGCCGAAAGGCATGTCCATAGTACAAATCCTGCGTGGTATACAGGCATGGGTCGGTGTCAATGGCAGTGCACTCGTTCAGGATGATGTCCACCATTTCTGTGCTCAGACCGTCGAAAAACGCCGGTTCCCTGTCGTCCGGATGCTGCACTGCCGCGCCGTTTGCGGTGACGAGCCAGTCCGGTGCGGCTTCCAGCTGTTCGCTAAAGCGGCGCACCTCGCGCACGTTGCGTCCGGTGCACAGCACAATCTGCACGCCCGCCTGCTGCGCCATGCGCACCGCGCGGGCGTTCTCCGGCGTGATGCGGCTCTGCGCATCCAGCAGCGTTCCATCTAAATCCAATGCCAGAATTTTGTATTGATTCGTCATATTCATACTCGTTTCCTGTTCTCATTCGCGCAGCATGGCACGCCGCGCACGATAATCGGGTAAATAGCGCTCCACCAGCGCCCAGAACTGCGGTCCATGGTTTTTATGTGCAATGTGCGCCAGTTCATGCACCACCACATAGTCGATAGCGGGTTCGGGATAGTCCATCAGCCGCCATGAGAAGCAAATACTGTTTTTGCCGCTGCACGAGCCGAACCGTGTTCTCGCTGAGGTGATCTTCAGTCCGGTCGGGTACAGGTTCATCAGTTTTGCGTAATGCTGTACCTTGGGCGGCAGCTCTATTTTTCGCTCGGCGGATAAGCTCAGCCTGCCTGGCCTCATCCGGCTCCGGATGTGCCGCACGGCGGGACTGCTGATCGGCAAGTGCGCGAGCTATCCAGTCCGTATGCTCCGCGACAAACCGTTCAATACGGTATTTTGCCAGCCGCAGCGGCGCACGAACAATCACACGCCCCTCGCGCGTCACCTGCACAGCAAGCGTCGCGTTTGGAGCGAACCAGTTCGTACTCGATCATATTACTGTCCCTTGCGCTCCAGATTGCGGTTGTAGAAGAACACCGCGACCGAAATGCCGCAGATCAGCAGATAGCCGAGGACGCTCCAACCGTCCGGCAGCTGGCCGAACAGGAAAAAAGCCGAGGACAGCCGAGAAGATGACCTGCGTGTAGTCGAACACCGAAATCTCCTTGGCCGGTGCGTTGGGCGTACGCGAGCGTTACGCCGAACTGTCCGAGCGCGGCTGACGCACCTGCGCCGATCAGGCAGAAGAACTGTCCCCATGTCATTGGGTGGTAGTCCATGATCATAGACGGTACGCATACCAGCGTGGAGAACATCGAGAAGAAGAACACGATGCGGGCGCTCTTTTTCGCCTTTCCGGCTGAGTGCGCGCACACAGGTGTAGGCCGCGCCTGCACCCATGCCACCCAGCAGACCGATAATTGCCGGGAAGGTTGCCGAGGAAAAACCCGGCTTGATAATCAGCATGCTGCTGCCGAATGCTGCAAGCACCGCCGCGTACTGGAATACGCTGGCCCGCTCCTTCAGCAGAATGAGCGAGAAGATGATAGCGAAGAACGGCGACATTTTATTAAGAATGTTTGCATCTGCCAGTACGAGATGGTCAATAGCGTAGTAATTGCAGAAAATGCCGAGTGTGCCGCAGGTTGCGCGTATGATCAGCAGCGGCAGGTTGCCCTTTTCCCCACTTAAAACCAACCTTTTCGCGGCACAGCACCACGGCGGCCACTGCCACCGCGACCAGATTGCGGAAAAATGTTTTCTGCGTGAACGGCAGATCACCCGCCAGACGCACGAATGCCGCCATCATCGCAAAACCGAATGCGGACATGATGATAAAACCGATTGCCTTACTTTTTTTAGAAAGCACTGAAGTCTTCCTCCTTTTTCGCTGTGAGTTTTCTGACTGCTTCTATTGTAACACACAAACTGTTTCGCGTGTCAGAGAAATCGTCTGTTTTTCACGTTTTGAAATTTTTCAAAAAAATTTGAAAAAAAGGTGTTGACATTTGGCGTCCACATGGATATAATAATTCTTGTCGCTGACAGTGAGGCGACTCGATGAGAACAGAATGCGAGTGTGCTGGAACTGGTAGACAGGCACGTTTGAGGGGCGTGTGTCGATCGACGTACGGGTTCAAGTCCCGTCACTCGCACCACCTTCTTTCAACAACCAAATATGCGGATGTGGCGGAATTGGTAGACGCGCTAGCTTCAGGTGTTAGTGTTCTTACGGACGTGGGGGTTCAAGTCCCCCCATCCGCACCAAGAATTGTGCTGAAATCGTTGTATTTCAGCACTTTTTCTTTATCTCTATTGTTCCAGTTTTTAACTGACGACACTTTGACGACAAAAGGTAGCTCTTTCACCCCTTATGCATAGGAGAAATTTATATGTTTACCATTGAGAACTTTGCACGTGGCATTACTAATGCAGTACGCAATTTAAATGCCGAAGTAAAATGATGCTCTTGTTATCACGAAAAATACTTATGATTATGAAAAAAGTGAAATTTTCCCGAAACCCTTTGCAAAAATTCCAACATCGGAATTTCAATCTCTTTACAAATATTTAAGACTGATTATGATATTCAGATTCCTATGGTTGCCATAAAAAAAATGTTTTGAAACCGCTATTCAATCTCAGCACATTCATAGACCATCGTCATTTGTATGGCCAACTTTAGAAAATTTGGAAACGAGTGAACACAACTATCACTTCACTATTTCACAGGCAAAGCCAACAATACCTCTTCGCTTTATTTTGTTCATTTCATAATTGTTCAGATCAATATGATATTACTCCTATGCGTATACGCTCGTCCATGCGGATTACCGAAGAAGAAATTGTAGATATAGCAGATTTTTTTTAACATCTTCAATATGCATACCTTAAAGATCACCTCTCCGCAAGAACACTCTATATCCGAATTTAAATGTATCTTCGACGCATATATTTTTAATATTGCACATAATTTAAATATTTCCCTTGCTATTGCAGATTTTGAGTCTGAGCGTGCTTCCCATATTCCTAGGCACACGCACCATGGTCAGTTTTTCCCTTACAAAAATACAAACCCGATTTAACAAAATATTATCATCAAGCCATTTCTAGCGGTATTCCATTTACACAATACTTAGCTTTTTATCATGTTGCAGAATTTTTTCTTTCAAACGATTTCAGAAGATGAGGCATTCCAAGTAATTCGCGATTTTATTACACGTCCCTCCTTTTCTCCATACAGCCAAAAAGATATTCGAAACTTCTACAAAACCATAAAAAAAGAAAATACGTGATCAACGCGACAATGGTGTTTGGGATGAACAAAATGGTCTACTACTGTGCTTAAAACGGTATGTTCCCAGCTTATCTGATCTCAAAAACTCCATCAACCGCATTGACGATACCTCTGTTAATTATTACAAGACTACAGCAGTTCCTTTCGCTGACAAAGGGAAACACTATAGATTTTGATACTGAACCAGAAAAAGTATACGCTGCGATTCGTAATCGAATCTATGCTACTCGCAACGCTATTGTGCACAGCAAGGAAGGTGAAAAATCAAAATATGAACCTTTTAAGCATGATAAACAACTTGCCAAGGAACTCCCTTTAATTCGAGCAGTAGCTGAAGAAATTATTATCAACTCTGCTGAACCTATCAACTACAATTTTACCGAACAATAAAAAACAGCCCCTCCAAGAGCCGGTATAAAACCAGTTCCCAGAGGGGTTTCGCTTTACTTCTGCATAGCCGCTGCCAGTTTCTTGACCAAATCCTCGCCCCACTGATAGCGGAGCAGGTACTCAATCGTCTGTTTCTCAAGGCCGGCACTCTCCTGCAGCGTATCAACTGCGGCCTGTACTGCCTCATCGCCGTCCGGTACAAAGGCGCGGCACTGCGGTGCGGTAATGCTCGGCACCTTACGCACGGCATCGAAGCCAATCGTAAAGCCTGCCTGCTGGAGCGAACGCATCTTGATGTAGTTTACCTCATCCTTGGTGATGCACTCGCAGGTGTACGTCTTGCCATTCAGCATGACGTTCTTTTTCTTCAACCACTTCGGTTTCCTCCTTTACTGTGTCCGGCTCGGCATACTTCTGTACTTCCGCCCAGGGGAAGTTGACGCCCGGGCAGTCGGTCTCGTTTACATCTTTGTGCCGCAGCAGCTTGGCTTGCCGTACCGGCTCATGATGTCACGGATGAGGTCCTTGAGCGCGGCAAGCTGTGCAGCAGGCATATGCTCGCTCATGTAAACGCCCTCACAACATATACCAATGGACTTGTCGTTGTGCCCCTTTGCATGGGCGCCAACAGCCCATTCAGGACGGCCGCGCCAGATGGTACCGTCCTTACGGACATAGTAGTTGTAGCCGATACCTGCCCAGCCGCGCTCTAAGTGCCACTGGTTGATGTCCTCAACGCTGGCGTGCGATGCCTCGGCATGGTGCAGGATAATTTCGGACGTACTGTTGCGGTACGACCAGTTGCCGTTGTGCTTTAAGTTTGCGTCATGGATTTGCATTGTCGTCCTCCTTTGGTACTACCCTGTCCCCTGCGGCATCTACGACCTTGCGGGCCGCGTTCAGGCCGCGCACGAAAATCTCCGGCACGTCGTAACCGAGCACGACCAGATTTTCTACAATGCTGGTCAGCTCATTCAGAATGTACACGCCGAGTGTAAACCAACCGATCAGCCGCAGGAAGTCCAGCGGTGCGCCGATCTCAGCGCCGAAGTCGATCAGCACCTGCGCCACACCGAATGCCAGCGCGATAACGACCCAGTAGCTGACCTTCTTCATCACACCGACTGCGCCCTTTGCGCTGTTCACCGTGCCGGTCTGCTTGCCCTTGAGCCAGCCGTAGAAAAAGTCCACGACATTGAGCACAAAGAATAGCGCGAACACCTGCCAGTGTGCGCCGAACACGCCGCCCAGTGCGGCGACTACCGCCGCACCGAGCAGGTTTGCTTTGTCCGTAAAGACGGAGAAAAGTGCTCCATACGCTCCTCCTTACTTCGCCTCCACGTCGTCAGCCGTGCCGCCGAACTCCGCAGGCACCAGCTCCGGCATACCGCACTCGTCCACAAGGATTTCCGCCACCTGCTTTTCAGCTTCGCGGGTACCTTATCGAAGTCACACTTACCCAAAATAACTCTCTGTGCAAAAAGCATTGCCATCATAATAACCGTCCTTTCAAACTTTTCCTTGATTTTGTTGATTAACTTACGCATAAACTATTTGCGCCATTTCCGCGATGCAGTCCTCATAAAAAGACTGCTGATCGGTCGCGGCGCTGACCTGCGCCTTGAGCAGCTTGTTCTCCTGTTCGGCCTGTACCAGCCGGTCAGAGATCGTGTCCAGCGCGGCCGCTGTGCCGTCCACCGCACGGGTGTACACGGCGGTGACACTGGTCGGATCGGCGGCTGCGACCGTGGCCGTCTTGAGCGCGTACCCTGCCAGCACCTCCACCGTATCACCGGCATCGGTCTTGACCGTGAGCACGGCAGCATCCAGAGCCAGCACGGCCTCGACCGACGTATCCGCAAACGGGATCGTCAGCAGGTCGCCGTCCGTCCGGTAGTCCAAGGCTTTCACATCGTTGATTTTCATGGGTTCACCCTTTCTGCGGCTAATTCGCCGCAACATATTTTGTATACTGGTGCTTGACCGTTTCGTCGTTCAGCTCGGCATAAATTTGCGTTGTCGCCACGTCCTCGTGACCGAGCAGCCGCTGGATAACGGTTACGTCCATGCCGGAGTTCAATGCGTGCGTCGCAAAGGTGTGGCGCAGCAAATGCGGATGGACGCGCTTATCCAGCCCGGCGCGCTCACTGACAGCACGGATCAGCCGCTGAATGGCACGCGGTTTGAGGGGCTCATACGGCGATTTGCTGCTGCAGAACAATCCATCACCTCCCTTCCGCGCCACGAAATACTCTTGCAGCATGAGTCTTGTGCGGACGCTGAAATACACCACGCGGTCCTTATCGCCCTTGCCTGTGACCTTTACCGTCCTGCCGACAAGGTCGAGATCGGCGGCACGCAGCTGCGCGACCTCACTCAGGCGGCAGCCAGTGGACACCAAAAAATTCCACGAGCGCTTTCTCCCTGTAGCCTTTGCAAGCGTCGCGCAGGCGCTCAATTCTTCCACGGACAGCGCCTGCCGTGCGCCTTTTTTTGTCCAGCTTCAAGGACTTGATTTTGCTCATCGGGTTCTTCTTGATCTTCTCTTCGGTGTGCAGCCAACCGAAGAACGCGCGTAAAGTGTTGATGTGGGTTTGCAGGCTGGTTTCCTTCAAATGGCGGGTTTCATCAAGGTACGCAATGTAGCCGCGAATGTCGTCTGTGGTGATTTTTCGCGGCGCTCTTTTCGACCTTCGCCGCAAAACTTTCGAGGTTCGCTTTGTAGTTTTTGAGCGTCCGCTCGGATAGCCCGTCGATCTTCTTTGCGCCCAGATAATACTTGATCCTGCGGTGCAGATCGCTGCGTGTTTCGTCGCTTTCGCGCGTGATTGTGTAGCCTTTCAGCAGGTCTGCCAGCGTTTCCTCTGTTATAGCGTCACCGCCCGAAAAACTTCCGAGAAGCCGTCCAATCAGTTCGGTTTTTGCGTTCAAATGTGTTTGCTCCTTTCAAAATTTGATGTATGGACATTATACATCAAGGAGCAAAAAGCGGGCAATTTAGGACGCATTATACCGCTATGGCGGCTGTCGCTGCGTCCTCTACCGCTATGCACGGCTGTCGCTGCGTCCTCTACCGCTATGGCGGCAATCTGTCATGCAGCGACCGTCTCGATTGCAAAGAATCCGAACGGCACAAGTGCGGTCGCAACGCAATGACAGTTCTGTCATGGCAAAGACCGTGGCGATCCTCGCAAACCTCGATCCTTCTACAGCTATGCGGCATGACGTCCTCTACCGCTATGGCGTCGTCGCTGCGTCCTCTACGTGATCGCAGCAAACGCCAGAAACGCGATTATGGGTTCTAATACCGCGAAAACAGCACTTGCGTCGAGTCCGTTGAAGAAAACTGTTACTAAAAGCACCAGCAACAACTGGGAGAATAGAACGATCAGCACCGGCAAAGGCTGGGTTATTAACTGTTATAACGCTAACTCTGGTGGCGAAGCCGGTTCGACTTGGTATAACCTCGATGGTACGCAAACTCCGTACAAAAACGGCGCTGGCACGGTGGCTGGATCAACCGTTTCTTTATCTCGTCGTTCTCCATTTATTGGTGGTCTTCCGCGTCCAGTGTAACCTATATTCCGTGTTAATTTTTCTGCGTATTATCTCAATAAGATGTACCTAACACCCGAAATATGCAGCATTTACCGCGTATACTCGGGTGTTTGCGGTTCATCCGCATGGATACGCGCACTTTTAAGTACTTGAAAACAGTTTTTTAAGTACAGCTGCTGCGCATTATTGAGATAATAC
>VOFI01003949.1_pt1 | contig 26156 bp, 57 predicted proteins | sample 5384131 | NCBI WGS metagenome assembly VOFI01 (sample SAMN12384728, study PRJNA508395) | human gut metagenome | isolation source: healthy gut H | host: Homo sapiens | reverse complement strand
TTTTCAGATAGCAGTTTATTAGATACAGCTTTTTACGCACACCTCTTATGCCAATGAGCACCGCCTCTTAAAAATTTCACATAACGAACGTTTGGAATTTTTATAGGGAGACGCTGTTCTTCAATTAGTTATTTCTGAATATTTGTATAAGGAACACCCCAAACAGACCGGAGGGGAGATTTGTCCAAATTCCGTTCTATGATTGTCCGTGAAGAGAGTCTGGCTGGCTTTTCTCGAGATTGCCAATTTGACCGTTACATCAAACTAGGCAAAGGCGAAGAAAAATCTGGTGGCCGGGACCGTGATACGATTCTTGGCGATTTATTTGAAGCCTTTTTAGGTGCTCTTTTATTGGATCAAGGAGTGGAAGCAGTCAAACGCTTCATCTATCAGGTCATGATTCCAAAGGTTGAAACGGGTCAATTTTCTCAAGTCATTGACTACAAGACCCGCCTGCAAGAACTGTTACAGGTTCACGGAGATGTGGAGATCCAATACCAAGTGGTTAGCGAGTCCGGTCCTGCTCATGCCAAAGAGTTTGAAGTAGAAGTGTTCGTGAACGGTCAAACGATGGGACATGGTCATGGTCGTTCCAAGAAATTAGCGGAGCAGGAAGCGGCCCGCAATGCAGTTGAAACGAGGAATGATTCCCCATGTATCTAAAAGAGATTGAAATCAAGGCTTTAAATCCTTTGCGGATAAGACAAAAAGTCGTATTTGACAAAGGGGGTCACTGCCGTTGTAGGGCCTAATGGATCTGGAAAATCAAATATCACAGAGAGCTTGCGCTGGGCTCTGGGGAATCTAGTGTCAAGAGTCTACGTGGGGGGCAAAATGCCCGATGTCATCTTTGCAGGGACAGAATCGCGAAAACCGCTGAATTATGCCTGTGTCACAGTTGTCTTAGATAACCAGGATGGTTTTATCCAACAAGCGGGGAAAGAAATTCGCGTCGAACGCCATATTTATCGCTCGGGAGACAGTGAGTACAAGATCGATGGAAAGAAAGTACGTCTCAGAGATGTGCACGATTTGTTCATGGATACGGGATTGGGACGTGATTCCTTCTCCATTATCTCCCAAGGACGAGGTAGAAGAGATCTTTAACTCCAAACCGGAAGAACGCCGGGCTATTTTTGAAGAAGCTGCTGGTGTCTTGAAATTTAAGACGCGGCGTAAGGAAACCGAGACCAAACTCAATCCAAACCCAGGAAAATTTGGACCGTCTGGAGGACATCCTCTATGAATTAGAAGGACAGATCCAACCTCTTGAAAAGCAAGCGACTGTCGCTCGCCGTTTCTTGGAATTAGACCAAGAACGGCAGGTTCTCTTGCTGGATGTTTTAGTTGCTCAAGTCGATCTGACAAAAGAGCTCTACGAAAAGGCTGATCAAGAAGAAAAAAGGCCATTCAAGAACAGTTGGCTTCTTATTACCAACGTCGTCAGGTCTTAGAAGAAGATAATGTACGCATCAAGAAAGCCCGCCATCAGTTGGATGAGAGCTTAGCTGAAGATCAGGCCAGCTTGCTAGAGGTCACTCGTTTGATCAGTGATTTGGAAAAGCAAATCGAAGTAGCTAAGTTGCAATCGAGTCAAGCAGCCCATAGTCGCAAGGAAAATTCTAGAGCGATTGGATGCTGTCGTGGCCCGTCTGGAAGAAGCGAAAAAATGAGCTGGCTCAAAAACAAGAGACGCTAGCTGTGCTTCAACAAAGGCTGACAGAGAACCGGCAGCAACAAGAAGAGTTGGAAAAAGAATTAGCCAACTACGAAGAAGATCCGGAACAAGTCATTGAGCATCTACGCGAGCAGTATGTCGCGCTCTTGCAGACGGAGGCTGAAAAATCGAATGAGCGGACAGCTATTGAGAGCCGGATCAAGCACTCTTGCAAGAATCAAAGCCATCGTCAAGAGGATTTGACCAAGGCACAAACAAACTTTGAAACTGCCAAGGAAAAAGAAGTCCGACAATTGGAAGAGTTGGATCAGGCACAAGCGACGGTCAAAGACCTTATTAGCAGAATACCAAAATCAATTGGTAAAAAGTGGAGCAGGCCAAAGCTGCCTACCAAGATGCTCAAACGGCTATGTTTGACTTGATGGATGAGAGCAAAAACAAACGGGCGCGGATCAATAGTTTGGAAGCCATTCAGAAGAACCATAGTAACTTCTATGCAGGCGTCAAGAGCGTTTTGCAAGAAGCAGAACGGTTAGGAGGCATCTGTGGGGCTGTTAGTGAGAATTTGAGTTTCTCAAAAGACTACCAGACGGCGCTTGAAATTGCTCTGGGAGCTAGCAGCCAACAGATCATTGTCGAGGATGAAAAAGGCTGCAACGCGAGCGATTGATTTCTTGAAACGCAATCGCTTGGGACGGGCAACCTTCCTTCCGCTCACGACGATCAAAGCTCGTCAACTTTCCCGCGGAATCTGGAGCTGATTCAAACCAGTGCAGGATTTTTAGGAATTGCGAGTGACTTAGTGACCTATGAGCATCGTTTTGAACAGATTTTCCAAAACTTGCTGGGCGTAACGGCCATCTTTGACACGACGGAGCATGCGCGTGAGGCGGCTCGTAAAGTCAACTATCAAGTTCGGATGGTGACCTTGGATGGGACCGAATTGCGGACCGGAGGATCGTATGCCGGTGGTGCCAATCGTTCTCAAAAATACGGTCTTTGTCAAACCAGAATTAGATAGTTTGAAGCAGGAAATGCAAGCTCTGGATGCTCGTTTGAGAGAAGCTGAGCTGGAGGTCGAGACTAAGGACAATTTGCTCAAGCAGGCGCAAGAATACCTGGCTTCTATTCAGAGCCAAGGTGAGCAAGCGCGTCTGGAGCAACAGCGAGCCCAATTGGCCTACCAACAAAGCCAAGAGCAACTGAAAGAAATTCAGGAACTCTTAGAAGCTTTGAAGTCAGAATTGGCAACAGATGCGACCCAGTCTCTCCAAGAAGAGCAGGAGTCCCTTACCGAGCAATTGGCAGCGATTGAGCTTCAAAAAGAAAACTTGAAATCGCGATATTGAAACCATGAAGTCGGATAAAGATGTTCTGCAACAAAAAGTGCAATACTTGCAAGAGCAATTGGCAGAATTGCGACTTCAACAGACCGAATATAAGAGCCAACAAAGCTACGAACAAACAGATGCTCGGCGCTTGGAAGAAACAATCTCCCGGTTGGAAGTAGAGGAGCATCAGTTGCAATTGCTGATTGAACAAGGCGAGGCTCAAGTTCAGACAGTCGATGTGGAGCAGCTAGCCAATCAATTGGCACAGGCCCAAGCTAAGAAAACGGACTTGGAACAAGGGGTTATTCGGAAACGCTTTGAGCTGGATGATTTGGAAGGCCAGGCCGAAGATGTTGCAGAACAGATGGAACAAGCGCGCAAGAAAAAAACGAAGAGTGGATTCGTCAACAAGCCAAGGCTGAAGCGACGCGTGAAAAGCATGCGGATCGTTTGAACAAGCTTTTAACGCAAATTACCGATGAATTCATGCAAAGCTTTGACCAAGCCAAAGAACAGGCTAAACCGGTTGAAAATCTTGCGGCAGCTGAGAACCAGCTCAAGAGTATCGAAAAAAGACATTAAGGCACTTGGTCCAGTCAATGTGGATGCGATCGGGCAGTATGACGAGGTGAAGGGACGCTTTTGATTTCCTTTCGAGCCAGCGTGAGGATGTCTTGGCCGCGAAAAACATACTTCTGTCTACTATCAACGACATGAATGACGAAGTCAAGGAACGCTTTTAAATCAACCTTTGAAGCCATTCGTGAATCCTTTTAAAGTTACTTTCCGTCAAATGTTTGGTGGGGTTCTGCTGATTTGATTCTGACAGAGCCAGATCTTCTGACAGCTGGGGTTGAGATTTCTGTGCAGCCACCTGGTAAAAAGATCCAATCCTTAAACCTCATGAGTGGTGGAGAAAAGGCCTTGTCTGCCTTGGCTCTCTTGTTCTCGATTATTCGTGTCAAGACTATTCCATTTGTCATTCTGGATGAGGTAGAGGCTGCCCTAGATGAGGCCAATGTCAAGCGCTTTGGGGATTATTTAAACCGCTTTGATAAGGAAAGCCAGTTTATTGTCGTGACGCACCGGAAGGGAGACCATGTCGGCTGCTGATTCCATCTATGGTGTGACCATGCAGGAATCTGGAGTTTCTAAAATCGTCTCAGTTAAATTGAAAGACTTAGAAAATGAAGAATAATAATATTAAATTGATCGCTACGGATATGGATGGAACCTTTTTAAATGACCAACATCAGTACGATCAAGACCTTTTACGCAAGGTGTTAGCAAGCTGCAAAGAAAAAGGCATCTATTTTGTTGCTGCAAGTGGCCGTGCCCTCCTTTCTCTCAAATCCTCTTTAAAGGATTTGAAGACCAGATGATTTTCATTGCTGAAAATGGTAGTGTGGTAGAATTTCATGGAGAAGATCTCTACGAAGCGACCATGTCCAAAGACTTTTATTTGGGTGTTTTGAGGCTTTGAAATCCTCCCTTATGCAGACCCGAATAAACTGCTTTTGACTGGGAAAAAAGGGAGCTATGTCTTAGAAACAGTAGATCCCGACTATCTGGCCTTGAGTCAGCACTACAATGAAAATATTCAAAAGTGAAAAGCCTAGCGGATATTCAGGATGAAATTTTCAAATTGACCACCAACTTTGATGCAGCTCTTGTTCTTAAAGGTGAGCAATGGGTCACTGAGAATATCCCAGGCGTCAAAGCGATGACGACAGGTTTTGAATCGATTGATATTGTCCTCGATTATGTCGATAAGGGAGTGGCGATTACTGCCTTAGCGGATAAACTAGGGATCTCGATGGATCAGGTGATGGCTTTTGGGGATAACCTAAATGACCTCCATATGATGCAAGTCGTGGGCCATCCTGTAGCGCCAGAAAATGCACGTCCTGAAATCTTAGCGATTGCTGAAACAGTCATCGGCCACCATGCGACGGGTTCTGTCCTACGCTACATGGAGGAAATTGTATGAGTAAGATTTCCTTGATTGCGCTGGATTTAGATGGGACCCTTCTCAATTCTGAAAAAAGATCTCCCCTCGCAATAGAGCGGCCCTCGCTGCTGCACAGGCCCAAGGTGTCAAGGTGGTTCTAACCACTGGTCGTCCCTTGAAAGCCATGGATTTTCTTTTGGAAGAATTGGGAACAGCAGGCCTCAAAGAAGAGTATACGATTACCTTCAACGGTGGTCTAGTGCAGCGAAATAATGGAGAAATCCTCTCAAAAGTTGTCTTGGCACCAGAAGATGTCGCAACCATTCATGATGAAACAGCCCGTCTAGGCCTTCCGCTGGATGCTATCAGTGAGGGAACGGTTTATGAGATTTATTCGGAACGGAAGTCCCTCTATTCCCTTTACAATCCCTACCTGAATTTTATTGAGACAGATTTTAAAGACCTGCCATCCACGATTTCCTACAACAAGTGTGTGACAGCCGTTGATCAAGAATTTTTAGATGTGTGCGATCAAGCAGATCAGGCCGGACTTATTTCAAGACTATGAAATTTTTAAATCTCGGGAAATGTTGCTGGAATGGTGTCCTAAAAATGTTCACAAGGCAACAGGTTTAGAAGCATTGGCAGCCATTTTGGGGTCTTACATCTGATCAAGTCATGGCCTGTGGAGATGAGGCCAATGACCTGTCTATGATCCAGTGGGCTGGACTAGGGGGTTGCCATGGGCAATGCGGTTCCCAGCAGTGAAGGAAGGTTGCGGCGCTTGTGGCCCCCTGTGACCAATGACAAGGATGCCGTCGCATGGGCGATTGAAAATTATGTGCTAAAGGAGAGTGAATAAATGGGATTATTTGATCGATTATTTGGAAAGAAAGAAGAAACTGAAAAAGTGCTTCCGTCTACGGAGGAAGTGATGGAAAGTAATGAGATTGAAGAAGTTGTCAAAGAGGAGCCGACGCGGCTACCCGAAATGACAAGGAAGAGCAAAAAATCGCTGATATGGAGGCATACTACCAAGAGCTTAAAGCTCGAATTGCAGCCCACTCATCAACCTGTTTCAACCGTCACTCAAGAAGAGTCAGCAGAGGAACCTCTTTTGAAGAAATCGTGACTTCAGAGACTCATGAAGATCAGGAACCAGAAGAGGAGTCTCCAGTTGCCTTTGAACCTGCTCAAACAGAAACAACTCCTGAAGAAGTTTCACCTGTAGCTGATGAAACGGAAGAGACTGAGCTTCTTGAAGAAGTGAAAATGGAAGTGGAAGAAACTGAAAATGGTGAGGAAGCAGATGGGGCTAATGTTTCAGAAATGAAAGAAGAGTCATCGATGGCCTCTCCATCATCTGACGCTGAGCTAGTAGAAGGGAGCACGACAGAAGAGGAGTCTCCAGAACTAGTAGAAGCTCAGGATGCTGTCCCAGAACCTGAAGTATCAGAAGCGATCGCTCAAGTGGAGGAAACTTCAGAAGTAGCAGAAGCCGAGTCCAGACTTCCTCAAGGAGAAGCCTGCATCAGCCGTTGAGGAAAGGACTGTTGAAGAGGCAGAGGAGCCAATTCCAGACGAGGTTGAGCCTCAGCAAGAAACCATTCAGGAAAAATACGATCGTAGCTTGAAAAAGACACGAACTGGATTTGGAGCACGCCTCAATGCCTTCTTTGCCAATTTCCGTTCAGTCGATGAAGAATTCTTTGAAGAATTGGAAGAACTCTTGATCATGAGTGACGTTGGGGTTCAAGTGGCCTCTAATTTAACCGAAGAGTTGCGCTATGAAGCCCGTTTGGAAAATGCCAAAAAACCAGATGCTCTCAAGCGCGTGATCATCGAAAAATTGGTGGACTTGTATGAAAAGGATGGCCAATTTAATGAAGCCATTCGTTTTCAAGATGGTCTCACGGTCATGCTCTTTGTTGGGGTCAATGGAGTTGGTAAAACCACATCTATCGGGAAATTAGCCCACCGATACAAACAAGAAGGCAAGAAAGTCATGTTGGTTGCAAAGAGATACTTTCCGTGCAGGAGCAGTGGCTCAACTGGCAGAATGGGGACGCCGCGTAGATGTTCCAGTTGTAACAGGTCCTGAAAAATCAGATCCTGCTAGTGTCGTCTTTGATGGAATGGAACGCGCGATCGCTGAAAACATCGATGTTCTGATGATTGATACAGCTGGTCGTCTGCAAAACAAGGACAACCTCATGGCGGAGCTTGAAAAATCGGCCGGATTATCAAGCGGGTGGTGCCTGATGCACCGCATGAAACCTTGCTGGCCCTCGATGCATCAACCGGTCAAAATGCCTTGGTGCAAGCCAAAGAATTTTCAAAAATTACCCTGTGACAGGAATTGTATTGACCAAGATCGATGGAACGGCTCGAGGTGGGGTCGTCCTTGCGATCCGTGAAGAGTTGGACATCCCAGTGAAGTTGATTGGTTTGGAGAAAAGATTGATGACATCGGACCATTCCATTCAGAAAACTTCATGAGAGGCCTCTTGGAAGGCTTGATTTAAGAGTCGAATAGAAAAAGACAAATTGTTGGAAGACAATTTGTCTTTTTTTTGCGCTATCAAAAAAACCACCCGAAGGTGGCTTTCCTTAATTCTTAGGTTCAGGTTTCCAAACCCATTCGGCTCCGTATTCTGCAAGGAGATCATCGGATGCAGTTGGTCCCATGGATCCAGACTTGTATTCATAGAGCGGTGCTCCATTTTCGGCCCACAGTTTTTCGATCCGGTCAATCAATTGCCATGAAGCACGAACTTCGTGCCAGTGGCTGTAATTGGTTGAGTCATTGTTCAAAAAACGTCGAAAATTAATTTTTTCATAAGGCTCTGGTGAAGCTCCAGTTGCGGTCGCATCTGTTTCGTAATCAAAGGAAATCGGTGCGATACTGAATTTTTCTCCGACCTCTTTTCCGTTGATGCTCAATGAGAAACCCTTCATTTGGTTGGATATAAATGGTCAAGACATTTGGTTGCAAACTATGTCCAAAGATGGAGTCGGTTTGCTTGAAGACCACATTGACCATGGTTCCTTTTTGAGTCAAGCGTTTTCCGGTACGGAAGAAGAAAGGCACTCCGCGGAAGCGATCGCTATCAACAAAGAACGTACCAGAAGCATAAGTCTCCGTAGTAGATTCAGGGTCGACATTGGGCTCACTGCGATAAGAGATATCTTTTTTCCCTTCGATCGTACCTGAATGGTATTGACCACGGATAAAGAATTTCTTCAATTCGTCATCTGTTGGATTGTGCAATTGCTCAAAAACTTTAATCTTCTCTGCCCGAATCGCATCCTTGGTAAAAGGTAGCTGGTTTATCCATGGCAAGCAAAGACAAAAGCTGAAGGGTATGGTTTTTTTGCACCATATCTCGAAGAAGGGCCCCCGAGTGATCATAGTAGCCACCGCGTTCTTCAACTCCTAAGCGTTCAGCAAAGTAATTTGGATATTGTCAATAAAATCTCGGTTCCAAAGATTATCAAAAATAAGATTTCCAAAACGAATGGCAAAGATATTTTGGATCATTTCTTTTCCAAGGTAATGGTCGATCCGGAAGATTTGTTCTTCATCAAAGGTTTCTTCCAATTCCTTTGTTGAGCTGACTAGCTGTTTCCAAGTCTGTACCGAAAGGTTTTTCAACGATCAAGCGCTCAAAGCCTTGTCCATCCACAATTCCTTCGGATTTGAGGTGTTTGGCAATGGTTCCAAAAATTGAGGAGCCATGGATAAGAAGAAGACCTTGTTGTGTTCCGTTTGGTATTTTTCATCCAAGCTGTTTTGCAATTCGCGCAGGGCGATGTAATGTTCGGTATCATTGACATCATGACTTTGGTAGTAGAAATGACTGGCGAATTCTTGGGCTTGTTGAGGGCTATCGGCCAGATCTGTAATGGATTCTACTACGACTGATTCAAAGTATTCCTTGCTCCATGGTCTGCGAGCTGTTCCGATAACCGCAAAGTGTTCAGATAGATTTCCTGATTTATAGAGTCTAAAAAGGGATGGGTAGAGTTTGCGCTTGGCTAAATCTCCACTAGCCCCGAAAATGGTTACAGTAACTTTTGAAGACATTTAAGTACCTATTTCCTATTTTATTAACCATATTTTACCATAAAATCTACAAGATTTCTTTTGATGGAATCGTTGTTCCGAATATTTTCCGCTTGGATTAGAGGATTTGAGAGGAAAGCATAGTAAAAGCTAGAACCAATGTGGATTCTAGCTTCAATTGCTATAAGCTGTTTGGATCGATTACCGAAGAAACTTGTAGTGACTTCCATCAGAATACGCGGTAGACATAAGGATTATCCGGTTTTGTAATAGTCTGGCAATCACTAATGTGGAGGACAGGCAAGCTTTGCTTGAGCTGCTTGTGGTATTCAATGGACAAGGTTCCTTTCGCATGGATCCAGGTATTGTTTTCGAAATGCTTTGCGGAGCACCGGTCGTTAAGAGACCGTAGACTCCGGAATCTGCAATACAGTGGATGATCCCAAAGCGAAAGAGGAATTGGCTGTCCTTGTTATTGGGGTCATTGTATACGAAGCCGGTCAACTCGATTGTCTTTCCTGCAAATTGGTCAGGATAATCATAAATAACTTCCATGACTTCCATGTAATTCTCAGTGGTCACCTGGATCACTTTTTTATCAACATATTTCTTGCCGCCTGCTTCATTTCTGACTCATAGGCAGATTTGGTAAAATAGCTACTAGTATCTGGTTTGAGATACTGGGTTGTTGTCCCTTCGTCCTGCTGAATTTCTTTGGAAGAACCAGCCGCAACCGGGAAGTGGTAGCCTTTGGCAGAAACCGTTTGGGAATCCAGTGTCACTGTAGGGAAAAAATAGTCCGACAAACAAAGGAATACAGAGCAAGAAAATACTCGCCACTTTTGCCCAGAAGCCAGAGAGATGACTGTGGATCTTCATCTGCTTGACCCAGATGATCAGCTGCACAAGAGCTAAAACAAAGGACAAGAACATGGAAATATAAGCCAAGTAAGAATAGTGTAAGTTGATGTATTGATTGAGCTTACCAGATAATTGCAAGTACATGGTGAGCTCAAAATAGCCAGCTAATATCAAGAAACGAATCATAGCACCACCCCACAAACCAAGCATAAAGGAGCACAACCCCACTCACAATTCCGATAAATTGCCAGATAAAACGGGTCTTGAGATAATTTTTCATCATGAGGAGATTTTTGACATCAAGCATAGGCCCAATCACCAAAAAGGCAAGAACCGGCGCTACTCCAAAACTCGTCAGAAGAGAGGGATCCAACAAAGGCGTCCGCCTCGCTACAAAGTGAGAGGAGAAAGGACAAGACCATGAGAAGGAGAATAGCAATAACCGGTGTCGCACTGATCGAAGTGAGGATCCGTGTTGGGACATAGACTTGGACGAGGCTGGCAAAGAGGCAACCAAATACCAGGTAACGTCCTGTATCAAAGAATTCATCAATGGCTTGCACCAAGACTTGGAAGAGCTTTTTGACCTTTGCTCAAGCCCCTAAAATCATGTTCATGTACAGCCTTACGATGTTCTTTTTGGATCGAATCTGTCTGAATAAAACCAAGAAAGATCCCTAGCACCGTTGCGACCAAAAGGGAACCAAGGGCGCGGTAGAGGGCCATCTTGACAGAATTCCCAAAGGCTGAGTAGGTCGCAAAGAGAACGATGGGATTGATGACCGGTGCTGTCACAAGGGAACAGCAGTATAACTTGGGACTTTCTTTTCTAGAAAGCGATTGATAATGGGAACAATTCCACATTCACAGGAAGGAAAGATAAAGCCGATAAAGGTCCCAAAGAAGATCCGCCCAAATTTATTCTTGGGAAGAAAGCGGTAGACCCTCTCGGGGGGTGATATAGACCTCAATAATCCCTGAAATGATACTTCCGATTAGGACAAACGGTAGGGCCTCGATAATAATCGAGAGAAAAATAGCCCCAGCCTGCAAGACGCTAGAGGGAAGGTGTTGAAAGAATGTCATTACTTAGCCTTCTTTGCTTCTTTAGTGGTAGCAGTTTCTGCCTTCTTTTTTCTCTTCAGGGAATTCGACTTTTTTCTACATCCGGAAAACTCGCAAAATTTTTCAAACATTTTATCAAGATCATCTGTTTTTGAGAATTTAATAGCCATTGTTGGGCCTCCTTTTATTTTCTTTCATTATAACAAAAAGGAAAGAGCAAGGGGGAAATGGAGCATAAAAAGGAAAGATCAATAGGTCAAAATTATTCTATGAAAAAACCCCTGAAACAGAGACCAGAACAGGCGATCTCAGCCTTGATGGCACAGAAAAATATGCTATAATAGAAGCTATGGATAAATATGAAAAAAATAGCCCAAGAATTGGGTGTTAGCTTAAAAACAAATCGATACTGTATTGAGTCTGACCGCAGAAGGCTCAACCATTCCCTTTTATTGCCCGCTATCGAAAAGATATGACGGGAAATTTAGATGAAGTAGCGATCAAGGCCATTATTGACCGGGACAAATCGTTAACGGCTCTAGCTGAACGAAAGGAAACTGTCCTTGCTAAGATTGAGGAACAAGGCAAATTGACAGAGGCGCTCAAGCAGGCTATTGAGGCTACTGAAAATTAGCGGATGTCGAAGAGCTTTATCTCCCATATAAGGAAAAACGGCGGACCAAGGCGACGATTGCCCGAGAAGCAGGACTTTTTCCCTTTGGCACGTCTCATTTTGCAAAATAATCCAGACTTGGAAGCAGAGGCTCAGAAATTTACCTGTGAGGCCTTCCCAACTGAAACCGCAGCATTAGCTGGTGCAGTGGATATTCTGGTAGAGGCTATTTCAGAGGATACCCAATTACGGGCCCTCACCTATCAAGAAATTCATGGGCATTCCCTCATGACGTCAACCTTGAAGGATGAAAGCTTAGATCCTAAGAGAACCTTTGAAATCTATTATGATTTTTCTGAGAAGATCAAGAATATGCAAGGCTACCGGACTCTAGCTCTCAATCGTGGGGAAAAAATTGGGCGTTCTCAAAGTCGGATTCGAGCACCAACTGGATCGGATCATTCGTATCTTTGAGGCTCGTTTTAAAAACTAAAAATGCCTATGTCGACGAGGTTATTCAGCAAGCGGTTAAGAAAAAATCGTACCCGCGATTGAACGTCGAATTCGGACAGAGTTGACGGAGGTGGCAGAAGACGGAGCCATTCAATTGTTCTCTGAGAATCTACGGAATCTATTGCTCATTCCTCCATTAAAAGGGCGCGTGGTCCTTGGATTTGACCCAGCCTTTCGGACCGGTGCTAAACTAGCCGTTGTCGATGAGACAGGAAAGATGCTCGCCACCCAGGTCATCTATCCAGTTGCTCCTGCAAAACCAGCTCAGATCGAGCAGGCTAAAAAGGAACTGTCTTCCTTGATCAAGGAGTTTGACGTAGAGATTATTGCGATCGGGAATGGAACCGCTAGCCGTGAAAGTGAGGCCTTCGTCGCTGAAGTGCTTCATGACCATCCAGGGGTCCGCTATGTCATTGTCAATGAAAGCGGAGCATCTGTCTATTCAGCTAGTGAGTTGGCCCGTCATGAGTTCCCAGAGCTAACCGTTGAAAAACGCTCGGCCATCTCCATTGCCCGTCGCTTGCAAGATCCGCTAGCAGAATTGGTGAAAATCGATGCCAAATCCATCGGTGTCGGGTCAATACCAGCACGATGTCAATCAGAAAACTGACAGAAAGCTTGGATTTCGTGGTAGATACTGTCGTCAACCAAGTTGGGGTCAATATCAATACGGCTAGTCCCTCTCTTTAGCGCATGTAGCAGGACTCAATAAAACCATCTCTGAAAACATCGTGAAATACCGGGAAGAAGAAGGAATGATTCTTTCACGAGCACAGATTAAAAAGTCCCTCGCCTCGGTGCCAAGGCTTTCGAGCAGGCTGCTGGATTCTTACGCATTCCTGAAAGTAAAAACATCTTGGACAATACCGGCGTTCACCCTGAAAGTTACAAGGAAGTTGGAAAACTTTTCAGCTTCTTGAAATTACCGAACTCGATGCATCCGCTCAGGAAAAATTAAAAGCTGTGAACATAAAGGAGATGTCTACTCAGCTGGATCTGGGACCAGAAACCCTGAAAGATATCATTGCCGATCTCCTAAAACCAGGTCGCGATTTGCGGGATTCCTTTGATGCACCTGTGCTCCGTCAGGATGTCTTGGATATTAAAGACCTGCATATTGGCCAAAAATTAGAAGGGGTTGTGCGCAATGTGGTTGACTTTGGAGCCTTTGTCGATATTGGTATTCACGAAGATGGCTTGATTCATATATCCCATATGAGCAAACAGTTTATCAAGCATCCAAGCCAGGTCGTCTCAGTAGGTGATTTGGTAACCGTCTGGGTGAAGAAGATTGATGTGGAACGCGAAAAAGTTAATCTCAGTTTGGTAGCTCCGAATGAATCTGACTGAGTATGTGCCAAGTATCCCTAGAAGATTTTGGGAGAGAATTCCGTCATCGAGCAGAGTGGAATTCACGTCTTCAAACCACTGGGGGTCGTTTCTTTCCCAAGGATCGACACCTTGATTTCAACCCGAAAATATACCAAGTTTTCGGGTTAGAGGTCTTTCGCAAAATCGTCCGCCACGAGCTCTGCCATTACCATCTTTACGATCAAGGTAAAGGCTATCGCCACAAAGATCTAGCCTTTAAGCAACTCCTCCAGCAAGTGGACGGTCTTCGTTTCACACCTCCTCTACCAGATAGAACTGGGCGAGTCAAGCGGATCTATCTCTATCAATGTCCCCATTGTGGCCAAGAGTATAGACGAAAGCGCAAAAATCGATCTGAAGAAATATGCTTGTGGTCGCTGTCGCAGTCGCCTGCAATTCCTTGAAATGAGACAAGAGTAAGAATCGGTCTTTAGGCGGATCTCTTTCCAGTTCGACTCTGCTAAAATAGGTCTAACTAGAAAGAGGAAAATCAAATGACAGCATCATTTTACAAATTAAAACGACATCGCCTGGTTTCAGGTGTGCTAGCTGGCTTAGCTGATAAATTTGGTCTTAGCGTAACTCTCCTACGCTTCTTGTTTATTCTTTTTACGGTTTCTCATGCCTTTATCGGTGTGATTATCTATTTACTGTTAGATACGACCTTGCCTTATAAGGATGAGGAGGAGCAGGAAATGTTTGACTATGGCCCTCGACCTCGTCGAAGAAAAGAGGCTGAACCCATCCATGATCAGAATGATAGTCCATTTTTCTAAAAAGGAGATCCGAGTGAAGCAGAAGTTCTATTACCTTGCTTTTATTCTATATCTCTTCTTCAGTTTTTATAGGACAGTTTTTCATTTTAAATCGTGTTTTTGGTGAAGGAGTTGGAACAGTTTTGATCGGAATGCTCCTTTTTCCACTGGGCATTTGGAATAGTCTCTTCTACTTCTTGTTTCTGCCAACAGAAAGGGCAAGAGAAGCACACAAATATATTGGTTTTTCGAATTTATTTCTGCCGGTTTTGTATCTGGTTTTCTCCTTGTTGGGGGAGGACCTTCCGCTTTTATGCTTGGCTTGATCGCATTTCCTTCAAATGCGGTGGTCTATGCGGTCTCTACCGGAATCAAATCCATGATTACAGATTTCTTGCAAGGCCAAGGCTAGATTATTCTTCATATGTTCCCATCATTTCCTAGAGGTTGAGACCTTTGTCTTGGCCTCTTTTTTGCTTGCCTTAAAAATGAGTTGAAAATGGATCTTTCAAATGACACTTCAGTCTCTCGTCTGAAGAGAAAATCTGCTATAATAGAGAGAGAATTTGAAAAGGGAGAATAATATGGCAGTTACTGTTCGCGATATACAGGAAAAGCTTCGTCTATCGGTTGTTTATGGGGATGATAGCCTCTTAAGCAAGGAAATTACGACTGCGGACATTTCACGTCCAGGTCTTGAAATGACGGGCTATTTCGACTATTACACACCTGAGCGGATTCAGCTTGTAGGAATGAAAGAATGGTCCTACCTGGTAAAGATGATGAGCTCTCACAACCGTCATCAGGTCCTGCGCAAAGATGTTCCAGCCAGAGACACCTGTCATCATTGTCGCGCGGAATTTAGAAATTCCAGAAGAAATGTTGCGTGCTGCGGAAGAGAAGCAACTAGCCATTTTGAAGAGCAATGTTGCAACGAGTCGTTTATCTGGAGAGCTTTCTAGCTATTTGGATAGTCGGCTAGCAGAACGTACGAGTGTACACGGTGTCTTGATGGATATTTATGGGATGGGTGTCTTGATCCAAGGAGATAGCGGAATCGGAAAAAGCGAGACAGGTCTGGAACTTGTCAAACGGGGTCACCGTCTCGTAGCGGATGACCGAGTCGATATCTATGCGAGAGACGAGATGACCCCTTTGGGGAGAGCCTGCTGAAATCCTACGTCACCTACTAGAAATCCGTGGTGTCGGGATTATCGATGTCATGAGTCTCTACGGTGCCAGTGCTGTGAAGGATTCTTCACAAGTCCAAATCGCCGTTTACTTGGAAAATTATGCTAAGGATCAGGTTTATGATCGTCTCGGTAATAATGCAGAAGAGTTGGAAATCGGAGGTGTGACCATTCCTCGGATTCGCATCCCTGTTAAGACTGGGCGGAACATTTCGGTCGTGATTGAAGCAGCAGCGATGAATGTTCGTGCCAAAGAAATGGGCTATGATGCCACTAAAACTTTTGAAGAACGTCTGTCCCAGTTGATTAGTCAAAATGAGGTGAAGGAATGAATCCAGTAGCCCTTCAATTAGGTCCGATCAGTATTCGTTGGTACGCGATTTGTATTGTCTCTGGCTTGATACTAGCCGTTTATCTTTCCATGAAAGAAGCGCCCCGTAAAAAAATTGATCCAGATGATATCATTGATTTCATTTTGATTGCCTTTCCGCTTGCGATTGTGGGGGCCAGACTCTATTACGTTATTTTCGAATGGGGTTACTATAGCCAGCACCTGGGTGAGATTTTGCGATCTGGAACGGAGGAATCGCGATTTATGGTGGCCTCTTGACAGGTGCCCTTGTCCTCTATCTATTCTCTCGTAGACGTTTGATTGAACCGATCGACTTTTTAGATATTGCGGCCCCAAGCGTCATGATTGCACAGAGTATTGGTCGTTGGGGAAACTTCTTTAACCAGGAAGCTTAGGGAGCTGCTGTTAAAAGTCTCAACTACCTGCCCTCTTTTATTCGAGATCAAATGTATATAGATGGTAGTTACCGTCAGCCAACCTTCTTATATGAATCCAGTTGGAATCTGCTAGGATTTCTCTTGATCTTGATTCTTCGGAGGAAGCCCCAATTTTTGCGGCAAGGTGAGATCACAGCCTTTTACCTTATCTGGTATGGATTTGGTCGGATGATCATCGAAGGAATGCGGACGGATAGCTTGATGTTTGCGGGCTTACGTGTTTCCCAGTGGTTGTCGATGATCCTGATTCTAGTTGGACTCGCCATCATCATCTACCAACGTCGCAAAAAGCCCCTTATTATGTAGAAGCAAAGGAGTAATATATGTTTATTGAAATTGCCTACGGCCTCTTAGGCCTTGCCTTAGTAGCGCTTGTCATTTATATGATTTTTTTCCTCTCAAAGATTGGAAAAGTTGTAGATGAGACGCAAAAAAACCATCCAAGTTTTGACATCAGATGTCAATGTCACCTTGCATCAGACCAATGATCTATTGGCAAAAGTCAATGTTTTAACGGATGATTTGAATCAAAAAGTTGCAACGATTGACCCACTCTTTACAGCCGTGGCGGATCTTTCAGAGTCTGTTTCAGATTTGAATGATCAAGCCCGTCAATTGAGTGTCAAAGCAGTGTCAGCTGGTGGAAAAAAACAGTGAAAGCCTCTATCGGATTAAAAGCGATTCAGATGGCTTCAAAATTATTTAAATAGAATCGAGGAAGAATATGGGACGTTTATCTAGTTTATTAATTGGTGTGATTTCAGGTGCTTCAGCAGCCTACTATTTATCAACTGAGCAAGGAAAGAAAGTTACTAAAAAAGTTGCACGATTCGTAAAAAGATTATCAAGAAGATCCTCAAGAAGTGCATGAATCCGTTAAACAAACTGCGAAGGATGTTTCAAAACAAGCAGCAGAAGTGATCCAACAAACCAAAGAAAAAAGTTGGATCTGGAGAAATTACGACAGGGACTGTTTTGGAATCTGTCAAAGAAAAAACGCAAGATGTGGTTGAAAAATCTCAAGAAGTCTATCACTCATTTAAGGATAAACTTCAAAAAGAAAATCTAAGTGGCAATGACTTGGTTCAATCCATTCGTAAACAAACAGAATCAGAAGATATCGTGCTAGACTTGGATGAAAAAGATCCTGAAGAAGCGTCTGAAGAAGAAACAAAGAAGCATAAAAAAAAGAGGGGACTGAAATCTCTTTCAGTTGAAGAATTCATTTAGTCCCCTTTCCTTAAGTGAGTACGGACGTCAGGGAACTGTAAGAAGTTCCATGACTGATGAACCTAAAGTTTAAAACCCAGTCAAACATAATTCTTTCAGGCAATTTTCAAAACAATTGAGAGGCTAGGACTTTTGTCCCAGTCTTTTTTTATAGAATTCCTAGGAAGACAGTAATTATAAACACCATACCATGTTTTTCTGAGTTCCAAAGTTGTTATTCCAATTAAAAAAATTCGAGTAAATAAAAAAATCAGGCGAAAACCTGATTTTTATTTTTTTTCGTTTATTGTAGTAAATTCGAATCCTTGAATACTAGCAAAGCTAGAACCAATCGCTAAAGCAAACGCAAAGAAGGTATTCATTTTGTTGCTAAAAAGACAAAAACTAAATACAACTGTCAACACACAGAAAATAGCGATATTTAAAAAATATAGCAATTCACTTAATTGAGGTGCGGGTTCAACTTCAGGAGCGTAGTCCTGAATAGGGGTTTCTTGGGTTTGTTTGGTTAATTCGATATAATCGAATTCTTCATCATAGTGTCTTAAATTTCTTACGGGCATTTTCTCTCTCCTAACAGTACTCTATTATTCTATCATGAATTCAGCTATATAAATGTTACAAAAATGTTACAAATTTTACAAAATCAATAAATTTTTCTAGAATATCGGAATTTTTGTTATAATGGTTCTATGAAAAAATATTATGATTACAGCAACAGCAGAGAGTGTTGAGCAAGCGCAAGCCCTGATTGATGCAGGGGTTGACCGAATCTATGTCGGTGAAAAAATTACGGATTACGATTGCCTCAAACTTTAAGCTATGACGAAATAAATCGAATTGCCCAACTGGTCCATGCTGCTGGCAAAGAATTGACAGTAGCTGTAAATGCACTCATGCACCAATCGATGATGGATTCAATCAAGCCTTTCCTAGATTTTCTAAAGGAAATTCAGGCTGATTATATTACTGTCGGAGATGCGGGCGTTTTTTATGTCTTGAAACGAGATGGCTATCCATTCAAAACGATTTACGATGCCTCAACCATGGTAACTTCTAGCCGCCAGATTAATTTCTGGGGCAAACAAGCTGGAGCTTCTGAGGCTGTTTTGGCTCGTGAGATTCCATCTGCCGAATTATTCGTAATGGCTGAGAATCTTCAGATTCCAGCAGAAGTCTTGGTCTATGGTGCTAGCATTATCCACCATTCAAAACGTCCGCTTCTTCAAAACTATTACAACTTTATCAAGACAGAAGAGTCTGTGACCAAAGATCGGGATCTGTTCTTAGCAGAACCAGGAGATCCCAAATTCTCATTATTCAGTCTATGAGGACAAACATGGAACCCATATCTTCTCAAATAATGACTTGAATATGATGACCAAATTGTCTGAGTTGGTAGAACATGGCTTTGATCATTGGAAACTCGATGGTGTCTACTGTCCGGGTGAAAACTTTGTCAAGATTACAGAGTACTTTGTCAAGGCCCGTGATTTGATTCAAAAATGGAACATTTACACAGGATCAAGCCTATCTGTTTGATGAAGAAATCCGCAAATTACATCCAGCTAATCGTGGTTTGGATACTGGTTTCTATGATTATGAACCTGATCGTGTAAAATAACAAAAATACTAGGGCTTCTTCGTTTGTGAGTTTTCCTTTTTTCAGGGAACGAAGAGGCTATTCATCATATCGACAATCTTGTAAATTGGAGAAAACATGACAAATACAAAAAAACGTCCAGAGGTTTTGGTACCTGCTGGAACATTAGAAAAATTAAAAGTTGCCGTTAATTATGGGGCAGACGCAGTGTTCGTTGGTGGACAAGCCTATGGTTTGCGTAGCCGTGCCGGAAAGTTCACCATGGATGAGCTTCGTGAAGGAATTGAGTATGCTCATGCCCGTGGAGTGGATGTACACGTGGCTTCGAACATGGTGACTCATGAGGGAAATGAACAAGGGGCTGGTGAGTGGTTCCGTGAATTACGGGATATGGGCCTTGATGCCGTGATCGTCTCAGACCCGGCCTCGATTGCGATCTGTGCAACCTATGCACCTGGCCTCAATATCCACTTGTCTACGCAAGCTTCTGCAACCAATGTGGAGACCTTCCATTTCTGGAAAGAATATGGCTTGACCCGTGTCGTCTTGGCCCGTGAGGTATCCATGGAAGAGTTGGCAGAGATCCGTAAGCGTACCGATCTTGAGATTGAAGCCTTCGTTCATGGAGCCATGTGTATTTCTTATTCCGGACGTTGTACCCTTTCTAACCACATGTCTGACCGGGATGCCAACCGTGGTGGTTGTTCTCAATCTTGCCGTTGGAAATACGATCTCTACGATATGCCATTTGGCCAAGAACGCAAGAGTATCAAAGGGCAAGTCCCAGAAGAATATTCTATGTCAGCCGTGGACATGTGTATGATCGAAAATATTCCAGATATGATTGATAATGGGGTTGATAGCTTTGAAGATTGAAGGCCGGATGAAATCTGTCCATTACGTATCAACAGTAGCCAACTGTTACAAGGCAGCTTGTGATGCTTATATGGAAAGTCCAGAAGCCTTTTATGCCATCAAGGATGATTTGATCAATGAATTGTGGAAAGTTGCTCAACGTGAATTGGCAACTGGATTCTACTACCAAACACCGACTGAAAACGAACAATTGTTTGGGGGCACGTCGTAAGATTCCTCAATACAAATTTGTAGGAGAAGTAGGTTGACTTTGATCCATCTACCATGACTGCGACGATTCGCCAACGGAATGTCATCAATGAAGGCGACCAAGTGGAATTCTACGGACCAGGCTTCCGTCATTTTGAATGCCAGATCCAAGACTTGCATGATAAGGATGGAGTGAAGATTGATCGCGCACCAAATCCGATGGAACTTCTCACGATCACAGTTCCCACAAGAAGTGAAGCCAGGAGATATGATTCGTTCTTGCCAGGAAGGTTTAATCAATCTCTACTCAAAAGATGGGGCAAGTAAAACTGTTCGAGTATAACAAAAAAAAGAGGGTTAAACCTCTCCTTTTTTGTTGGGCGATGCGAATATTATTGGGGACCAAACTGATTTTCTGGATCTCAGAAATCCGAATAATCGTGGACATACTCTTTTTAAAATTTTTCACGATCAGTTGTCGGCGTTCTTGGTCATACTTGACAATATCGCCTGTAAAACTCTTATTTGAAAAAATAACATGTACCCCTTGTTTTTTTTCGCAATGCTTGTTGAATGATTTCAATAATTCCCTCATCTTCTAATGGGGCAGGGGTACTGACTTTTCCATTGAAAAATTCATTTGCTCGGTCTTTAACGATCTCGAGAAATTTTTTCATAGCTAAATTCTCCATAACTTGATACAATATATTATAGATAATTTCAACGATTTTTGTAAATAATTTACGAATATTAGAGATGAGAAGGCAAGAAAGGAGTCGTGAAATGGCAGAATTTTCATTCCAAATCGAAGAACATTTATTGGTCTTGTCAGAAAATGACAAGGGTTGGACCAAAGAATTAAACCGTGTGAGTTTTAATGGTGCTCCTGCTAAGTATGATATCCGGACCTGGAGTCCCGACCATACAAAGATGGGAAAAGGTATTACACTCACGAACGAAGAGTTCCAAGTCATGCTCAATGCATTTAAAAAATTAAGGAAAGGGGTCCTTCAAGGACTTCTTTTTTGTTATAACCTAAGGCTATATAGATGTCAAAAGATATTAGATTATCCTAAACCCTTGTTTATCAAGTTTTAGACTGCTATAATGGTTGCATTGATGAATTAATGTAAAACTTATAGGAAAGAGGAATCATATTGACATATACACATGCACCTTATCGTGTAGACCATGTTGGTTCATTCCTTCGTCCAGCCACTTTGGTTCAGGCTCGTGAAGATTTCGCAGCTGGAAAAATCAGTCAGGCTGACTTAACAAAAGTAGAAGATCAGGCGATTCGTGACCTTGTTGAAAAAGAAATTGCTGCAGGTCTGAAGTCAGTAACAGATGGAGAATTCCGCCGTGCTTATTGGCATTTGGATTTCTTCTGGGGCTTTGGTGGCATTGATCATGTCCAAGCTGCTCAAGGTTATCAATTCCATGATGAAACAACCAAGGCGGACTCAGCACTTGTCGTTGGAAAAATCACAGGAGCCAATCATCCATTTGTAGAGCATTACAAGTTCTTGAGGGATCTTGGGCAGATGTAGATGGTGTAGAGGCTAAATATACCATCCCAGCACCTGCGCAATTCTATTTTGAATTGATCCGTGATGCAGAACATGTAGAACAATTGAATACCATCTATCCTGATTTTGCGGCTGTTCGTGAAGACATCAAGCAAGCCTATCTTCAAGTGATTCAAGATTTGTATGATGCAGGACTTCGGACCCTTCAAGTAGATGACTGTACGTGGGGGTGTCTTGGTAGATGATAATTTCTTGACGGCTTGGGGAGCAGCTCAAAGGCAAGTCAAAAGATGAGGTTCGCCGAGAACTCGCTGATCTCTTCTTGACCTTTAACAACGATGTCTACCAAAATGTTCCAGCTGGTTTGACCGTCAATACGCACGTTTGTCGTGGGGAACTTCCATTCTACTTGGGCTTCATCAGGTGGCTATGCGCCGATTGCAAAAGAACTCCTTGGAGAAGAAGCCGTCAATGCTTACTTCCTAGAGTTTAATACTGATCGGGCTGGTGGTTTTGAACCACTTGCGGAAGTAACCCCTGGAAAAGGAGTGGTATTAGGCCTCTTGACATCTAAGAGTGGTCAATTGGAGAACAAGGACGAAGTGATTGCTCGTATTAAAGAAGCGAGTCAGTATGTTCCGTTGGAAAATCTTTACCTATCTACTCAGTGTGGCTTTGCTTCGACAGAAGAAGGAAACATTTTGACAGAAGAAGACCAATGGAAAAAAAATCGGTTTGATTAAAGAAATTGTCGCTGAAGTTTGGGGCGAATAAGGAGGAAGAAACATGTCAGATTTACTAAGTATTTATAATAGAATTGCAATCTAAGAAATGGGTTGACTTGACCCACAAAATTAATGCGGAAAGTCCACATTTCCCAGCCCTTCCTGCTTTGAAAGAAGAAGATCTTTTCACATTAAAAGATGGTTTCCATGTTCAAAAAATTTACAGTGGTTGGTCAATACGGAACGCATATTGATGCACCGATTCACTTTGTAGAAGGTGGTCGTTGGTTGGATGAGATTGACCTCAAAGATCTCCTCTTGCCACTCTATGTTATCGACAAGTCTAAAGAAGTTGCAGCCAATCCAAACTTTATCTTGAGCAAACAAGATATCTTAGACTTTGAGGCAGAGCATGGACAAATTGCTGAGGGTGCTTTTGTTGCCTTCCGTAGTGATTGGTCAAAACGTTGGCCAGATCAAGATGCTATGCGCAATCTTGATGAAAATGGGGTTCAACAAAGTCCAGGATGGAGCCGTGAAGCCTCTGGAATTCTTGATTCATGAACGCCATGTTAAGGCTGTGGGTCATGAAACCTTCGATACAGATGCAGGTATTCCAGCAGCAGAGCATGGCTTGGTCAATGAATACTACCTTTTGGAGCAAAATATCTACCAAGTAGAAGTCTTGAACCAATTGGACCAAGTCCCAGCTGTAGGTGCCTTGATTTCGATTGCTTTCCCTCACTGGGACAAGGCAACTGGTTCACCTGTCCGTGCCATTGCCATCTTACCATAAACAAAGAAATAAGCTTGAAGTGTAACAACTTCAAGCTTTTTTTTGTTCTCTCATTTCACAAATTCTTCGGATCCTGTTGGGTGAATGGCGACAGTTGCATCGAAATCGGCTTTTGTCGCTCCCCATCTTGATAGCAACTGCAAATCCTTGGATCATTTCATCGACTCCGTAGCCAAGACCATGAAGGGCCAACGACCCTTTCTTCGGGACCAGCAGTGATGAGTTTGAATTTTTGCTTGCTGGCGGTGTTGGGTTACAGCAGTATACATGGAAGCAAATTGAGAAGTATGGACTTTGATATTCTCTTTACCATAAGTTTGCTGGGCTTCTTCCTCCGTTAAGCCAACGGTACCGATAGCGAGGGTGAGAAAAGACAACGGTTGGGATGTTTGTATAATCCATTTTAGCATTGACTTTTTCCATTGAATAGTCGTTCAGAAAGAGTGCGTCCAGCTTTAATAGCAACAGGGGTTAATTCTTTTTTTCTCCTGTGACATCCCCAAGAGCATAGATTCCTGGAATAACTGTATTCTGGTATTCATCCACTGCAATGAATCCTTTTTTTTCATTTAAGGTGACGCCTGCAGCTTCTAGATTGAGATCCTGGACATTTGGTTTTCGTCCTGTTGCCCAGATAACATGATCTGCCACGTGGCTGGTCATATCCTCAAAATAAATCTTCACCCGACCATCTTCTAATTTTTCAAGCTTCATGGGAACCTTATGTTTGTGAAGCGGAAGGTTTTGTTTTTCATTTCTTCCATTAAGCCGTCGACAATGTAGGAATCAAAACTACGTAAAACCCGATCTTTTCGGATGAAGAGGTCTGTTTGGACTCCTAAATGATGGAGCACACCAGCTAGTTCCACCGCGATGTAGCCAGCCCCAATAATGGCTACGGAACTTGGCAGTTCTTCCCAAGCAAAGACATCATCAGAAGTTTCGCCAAATTCAGCTCCAGGAACAGAAGGAATAAAGGGATGGGCACCGGTCGCAATCACGATATGTTTGGCCTTAATGGTTTCCCCCATTTACCTCAATTGTATGAGAATCTACAAAACGGGCACGTCCTTCAATTCGTTCAACCCCATTGCGTTTAAAACTGCCATCATAGGAATTACAGGGAACGGTCAATATAGGCTTCGCGATTTTTTCTTAAAGGTTGCAAAAATCAAATCTGGTTTGTTCAGAAGTAAATCCATAGTCTGGTCCATAATCGCGAATAGCTTCTGCAATTTGCGCACCATACCACATAATCTTTTTTAGGCACACATCCTCTGTTGACACAGGTGCCCCTAATTGTTTTTTCTTCGATGACAGCAGCGCGGGCTCCATGTTCTCCCTAGCCCGGTTCATCGTAGCGATTCCTCCACTACCTCCACCGATTGAAATAATATCAAATTCTTTCATGTTTTCCTCCTACAATGGGATTTCAATTTGATTGTAATATCAATTGTTACAAAAGTCAAAGGGTTTAGCATGTTCCCAAGTATTTAAATTTCATTTTGCTGTGTCAATTTTAGATAGAAAAGGAAGGATATATGGTATACTATGGTATAGAAAAAAACGCTTTCGTTGATGGAGAAAAACGATGAAGAAATTGAAAAATGGCAACTATTTACAGCTGCAGGTGTAGCAATTGGTGGTGATTGGAACAGGAAGTGTGATGATGTTTTCGCACCCAAGTACTCCTGATCAGGCAATCACGAAAGAAACCCCAATGGTGCAAAACGGTCAAGGATGGCTCGATCGCTTCGGTCTTGTTAACTGGGAAGGTCACTGCCAATCAGGAACAGTATGTCTATTTTGATGGAACCAAAGGGATTTGCAGTCGATTTTGGTCAATGTAGAGATCGAAGTGACGGCTGGTCAGCCAATCGTTCAGTATAGCAGTACGGAGGCCCAAACCGCTTATGATGCAGCCGTTCGTGCTGTCAATAAGGCAGATCGTCAGTTAAATGATTTACTGACAAATGGTGTGACCATTGATACGACAGGAGATGAAGAAGCAGATGCCAAATCAGCTGCGCAGACCCAACGAACAGTTGATTCTCAAGCTAGCGATTTACGAGATGCCAAGTTGGATGCGGTCGATAATATGAACAAGGCTAAGGCTCTTCTGGATGCGACGACGGTCAAGAGTAACACAGATGGCACTGTGGTCGAAGTTAATAAAGATGTTCAAAATCGACTACGGGGACCAACCAAACTCTGGTTCACATTGTGAGCAACGGAAATTTACAAGTCAAGGGAATTATCTGAATACAATTTGGCCAATATCTCTGAAGGTCAGGAAGTGGTTCTCACTTCCAAGGTTTATCCGGATAAAACCTGGACAGGAAAGATTTCTTATGTAGCGAACTATCCGACCGACGCGGGGTCAAGCAGGTGCCAATGCAGCAGGTGGAACACAAAGGAAGTGGGGAGCCAAGTACCCATTCACAGTAGATATTACCAGTGACATTGGGGAACTCAAACAAGGCTTTTCTGTCAATATTGAAGTCAAAAGTTCTACTCAACATCCCTTGTTCCCGTGACGAGTGTCATGGCTGATGGGGATACGAGTTATGTATGGACGGTCGAAAATGGCAAGGCTAAGAAAGTAAAAGTGACGCTTGGTAACGCCGATGCTGAAAATCAGGAAATCTTGTCAGGCTTGAAGAAAGATGCTCAAGTTATTGTGAATCCTAATGAGAAACTGGAAGATGGAAAAGAGATCGGAAAATATGACAAAATTGATTGAACTAAAAGGAATCAATAAAAACCTATAAAAATGGAGACCAGGAACTTCGTGTCTTAAAAGATATCGATTTAGAAGTCGAAGAGGGGGCGAGTTTGTGGCCATTATGGGCCCATCTGGCTCAGGAAAATCAACCTTGATGAACGTCATTGGCTTGTTGGACAGGCCGACCAGTGGAGAATATTTCCTAGAAGGCCAGGAAGTCGGAAATCTCAGTGAGAAAAAATTAGCGCGTGTTCGAAATGAACAGATTGGTTTTGTCTTTTCAACAATTCTTTCTTCTCT
>VOFI01001966.1_pt1 | contig 26169 bp, 25 predicted proteins | sample 5384131 | NCBI WGS metagenome assembly VOFI01 (sample SAMN12384728, study PRJNA508395) | human gut metagenome | isolation source: healthy gut H | host: Homo sapiens | reverse complement strand
CATTGAAAAGTGACAGTTCATAAAGTATGGTCAAGAACTTGATGACAGCATAAAAACCCCTGTTTCGGATGCCAGCGTATCGAGAAGGGGATAAATTTTCAGGATGGCGGACATCGGAAAACAAAGACCTTTCTGAGCTTTCTCAAGCATATCACGAATAGAATCGAACTGATTCTTATTGATAAAACTTTTGAAGAAAAGATCGGAAGAGAACTGAATCGTTATTTCACGGATCTCTTTCGAATGACAATCATGTTGTTCCCATACATGTTCCAGATCTTTTCCGGTAATCAGAACCAAATCATAATCACTGATCACTTCTGCCGAATCACCGACGATCCGTCGCACACCGGCTGCTTTCTCCGTAAAGTTCAGCTCAAATTCGGCATGATTGTGAATGGGATAAGTAAACTCCGTTTTATACCGTTCGGCAATGTAGAAACAATCCTTATCGGACAACGGAGTGATCTCCCGAATAATGTTGCTTTGTAGTGCATTCATAGCTAATATAGTATTATTAGCCACAAATATAACACACTTTTTTAATTTCTTCTATTCCACTCCCGAAAATCTTCTCCCGTAGGATTCTGGAATACGCGCAAACCAAATTCCGGAACAATGGCAAGCAGATGATCGAATACATCGGCCTGAATTCCTTCGTAAGGTACCCACTCTTTCACAGCAGAAAAAAAGTAAAGTTCGACCGGAATACCTTGTTCGGTGGGCTGAAGATACCGTACCATACAAGTGAGGTTCTTATTGACATCGGGAAGACTTTTCAAGTAGTTGGTCAGATAGGCACGGAATACTCCGAGATTGGTCTGACGTCGCCCATTGACCAAAAAATAGAGTTGTCTATGTGATGTTCTTTATTATACTCTTTCACCACCTGCTCGGTCTGCTCCACATAATCGGTCAACAATTGGATTTTCTTATATTTAGCCAACATTTCGGAGGTACAGAATCTTACACTGTTCATATCGATATTGATAGAACGCTTCACACGCCGTCCACCGGACTCTTGCATACCCCGCCAATTCTGAAAAGAATCGCTGACCAGCAGATAGGGAGGGATGGTAGTGATGGTATTGTCCCAATTGCGCACTTTCACCGTATTGAGCGTCACTTCAATCACCGTACCGTCGGCTCCGTATTTGGGCATAGCAATCCAGTCACCTACTTTCAGCATATTATTTGCAGAAAGTTGAATGCCGGACACAAATCCCATGATACTGTCTTTAAACACCAACATCAGGATGGCAGCCGAAGCACCAAGCCCGGTGAGCAATACCATCGGAGATTTATCTATCAATACACTGATAACAACAATTCCTCCAATGAAAAATAGTATCACTTGTGCCGTTTGCAACAAACCTTTCAATGGTCGATCACGAAACTGTTCTCGCTCACTGTATACATGATAAACAGCCGACAGAAATGCACTGATAAAACGCAGAAAAACCGCAATGATATAAATCATGCAGATACGACGGATAAAATCGAGGGCACTTACATTCGGAATAGCCAAAGGAATCAACACATAAATAATGATGGGAGGGACAAGATGACTGAGGTAAATCAAAACTTTACGGTCGAACACAATATCATCCCAGGTTGCTTTGGTCTTTTTCACTAGTTTGGCAACTACTCTTAAAAGAATGTTACGACAAATAAGATCGGCTAAAAAGGCAATGCCAATAATCAGTACCAGTGTCATAATGGGACCTACTTCACTGGAGTCAAATCCCCAGGAAACGAATAAGTCATTTATTTTTTCGGTTATCTGTTCCATATAAAAACTCTTTTATGTCTTCTTTCAACCATTGATAAAGGTATAAATCTTTGTAAGCACTATTTTTGCGAAGCATTACCTCCACATTGACCTGACTGTTTTGATAACAAGTCAGTTCATTATGAAATTGTTCGTCATGTTCCGCCAATTTTTTGATTTCTTGTTCCCGTTCGCGTCGCAGGGCTGTACAAACGGGGAGTCAATACTTTCATCACGACATTGTCCATGATGTGATGCCCCTGAATAAACAGATATGTTGTGTCAGGAAGCACTCCAAGTCCTTTTAATTCGACCGATAACTTATCGACCTCTTCGATACCTTGTGGAAAACGCGTGGATAACTCAGAAAGTTTAGACGTTACCGAACGCCTCACTGCCTCCAAAGAACGTTCCGGATGCCTCAAGCTGACATCGTGCAAACGAACACAGGCATTGAATTCACTCATAGTAAACGTATAAGTATCATGACGACGATAAAACCAGACAGACCACAGGAAAAGTGGATAAGCAATCTGAGAGTATCGTTTCATAAACTCATTGAAGTCAATCAGGTGTCTGTCGTTCAAAGTGGCTTGCACACAGACCTCATGCAAGCTATCGGCATAACAATGATAGTTTTCAATAGCATAAGCATAGGTCTGAAAAATATATCTATTACGATTAATTTTACGTGAAGTAGCAGTAGCTCCTTGCAACAAAAAGTCATAATCGCTATCCACACAGGCAATCAGACTTTTGCCTAACTCGGCCGTATTAAGGGTATTCATCAGTACCATTTTCTTGCCTTTAGCCAAAGATGTAGCCGAAGGAAGCATCACCTGAAAATAATGTTCTTCGTCCTCAAACTCCTCAAGCAGTGTACGCCAGAAAGCTACATCGTCATAACTCTCAACATAAGCTACAATCCGGCGGCGCGCCTTTTTAGAGTATAACTTATGAGCAGCATTGAAATAGGAAGAAGTCAGATTGTCTTTGAGACTGATTGCCATAGGTCGTGTTTTAGTTAAATGCTACTTATAGCTGGTTGCAATATCACTTACTTCGGTCACAGCATCGAGCCATCCTTCCATGATCACTGCAGGAGAATGTGTCGTTAGTATAATCTGCACATTCGGATTCAGTTCACGGATCATCGATATCAGCTTTTGCTGCCATTCGATATGCAAAGAAGCTTCGGGCTCGTCCATGAACAATACGCAATGGGCATTATCCTGTACCAGTACGGTGAGCAGGATAACTAACATCTGCTTTTCACCGGAAGAAAGTTTATAAGGAAACAGAAGTTCACCATCCTGATAGAAAGCAATATCATTGCGTCTACGGTCTATTTTTTTACGGGTATAGCTGAATAGTTCGTCAACCATGTCTTGAAAACGACGTTTAGCAATGGAAAGCGTGGCTGCTTTACTACGTTCTTCCTCGTTATTGCTGCTCAACAGCTCGATCATCTTATTGCCTATATTGACTTGATAATCCAGATAACGGCGCTGCAACAGATAGAGTTGCCAGTCGAGTTCGGACTTTACATTCTTATCTGCCATACGAGCTGTGAAATCCCCCATAATAAGCGGACGATCGTAACTACGGATAACATCATAAGGAATGTAAGTAGCTTCGGGATTGTCGAAAAAGATATGTACTCCGTTTTTTTCATCACTCTTCACTTCACCCGACAGTTGCTCGAGATACCCGACCGATCGATTCAGGATAGTGGTTTTTCCAACTCCATTGATTCCGGATAGTATATTGACATCCGGACGAAGGTCCCAGACTATATTGAAACGGTCCCATAATCCGTCTATTTCAATTCGTTTGATATAATTGGCTGATAGTTCCATAAATGGTTGCATTTAAATTAAACAAATATAGAAAATTCAAACGATAAATTGGTTACTTTTGCATCAGTTTTCAATAAAGGTAACATTTTCGGTATGGAGATTGATAAGAATCTGAAAGGACACGCATTGGCATTTACAGCCAACGTGATGTGGGGGCTGATGTCCCCCATTGGTAAATCGGCATTGGCAGAGTTCTCAGCGCTTTCGGTAACCACCTTCCGCATGGTAGGTGCCGCAGCAGCTTTCTGGATACTTTCCGCTTTCTGCAAACAAGAGCAGGTAGGACACCGTGACATGGTGAAGATTTTTTTTTTGCTTCTCTGTTTGCCCTTGTTTTCAATCAGGGGATATTTATATTCGGATTGTCTCTCACTTCTCCGATAGACGCATCTATCGTAACAACAACTTCACCTATCATCACCATGATTGTGGCAGCTATCTATCTGAAAGAACCGGTTACCAACAAAAAGGTTTTGGGCATCTTTATCGGAGCAATGGGGCGTTAATCTTAATTCTAAGCAGTCAGGCAGTAAGTGCAGGAGGAGGAAGCATTTGGGGAGATTTACTTTGCATGATTGCGCAACTTAGCTTCTCCATCTATTTAACCGTATTCAAAGGGTTATCCCAACGCTATTCGGCCATCACGATTAATAAGTGGATGTTTATCTATGCATCCATCTGTTATATTCCTTTCTCATACCAGGATATAGCAAGCATTAAATGGGACAGCATTTCGACAGCCGCCATCTATCAAGTACTTTATGTGGTACTATGTGGAAGTTTCATTGCTTACATCTGCATCATGACCGCGCAAAAACTGATGCGCCCTACAGTAGATAAGCATGTATAATTATGTACAGCCTATTGTTGCTTCTATTGCTGCTATTTTAATGGGAATCGGAAGCTTCGGCTGGGAAAAAGGGGTTGCGATCGCATTGGTATTTCTTGGAGTCTACTTTGTGACTCAAAGTAAATCGAAAGCAGATTTGGAAGGTGTGTCATAACTCACCACAGAATTTTGACACACCTTTATCATTATTTCAGATCTTCAAAATAGGTATCGAGTAGGCTCTTGGCAGCAACAAAAGAGGTTAGATTTCCCCTGAGCACTTGTTGCTCTTTTTCTTGTAACATCGATTCGATCTTGGCATTATGATAGAAACTGTCACGTAACTGTTCATTGATGCTTTCATACATCCAGTATTTACTTTGTTCGTTACGGCGATATTCAAAATAGCCATTACCTTTCACAAAATCGATATACTCATACACCATATCCCATATTTCCTTTACCCCAAGATTGTAGAATCCGGAATATGTGAGTACACGCGGTGTCCATCCGGAATCGGGAGCGGGAAAAAGATGCAAAGCATTACGGAACTGAGCAGCGGCCAATTTGGCTTTATCGATATTGCTACCATCAGCCTTATTAATCACAATACCATCTGCCATTTCCATGATACCGCGTTTGATACCTTGAAGTTCGTCTCCCGTACCGGCCAACTGAATCAACAGAAAGAAATCGACCATCGAGTGAACAGCCGTTTCACTCTGTCCCACTCCCACCGTCTCTACAAATATCTTATCGAAGCCGGCCGCTTCACACAGAATGATTGTTTCACGGGTTTTACGGGCTACTCCTCCCAAAGAACCGGCGGAAGGGCTAGGACGTATAAATGATTTAGGATGCACTGAAAGCTGCTCCATACGGGTTTTATCACCCAAAATACTTCCTTTGCTGCGTTCACTGCTCGGGTCGATGGCTAAAACAGCTAACTTACCTCCCTTTTCGAGAACGTGCAATCCAAAGACATCAATCGAGGTGCTTTTACCGGCTCCCGGTACACCACTGATACCTACACGGATTGAATTTCCGGAATAGGGCAGACATTTTTCAATAACTTCCTGGGCAGTAGCCTGATGTTCAGGACGCACACTTTCTACCAAAGTCACAGCCTGACTCAAGATCGTCACATCTCCCTTGACAATCCCCTCCACAAACTCACTAACCGACAATTGACGCTTCTTTACCTTCCGTTTCAGATAAGGATTTACAGATGACGGTTGTTCAATGCCTGCATTCACAACCAAACCTTTATACGCTTCGTTATTCTCAGGATGTTCCATGGCAGATATTAATTATGTGATTCGTTATTCGTAGCTTTTACATCGATCTCCACTTTCGGTTGCACCGGATCATTGGTGATCATCAGGATCCGTAAATGTCTCTTTTTTCTTTCCAAGGTTCTTTTTCAGAACAGTCACCCTCAGCCGAGTACTTTCACCCGGTTGCAGTACAGTTTTTTTCAAAGCAACCCCCACTGCCGGATTAAACACTTGCAGTTTGCTAATTTGCAGAGGAGATTTACCCGTATTAGTGATAACAATGTCTCGTCTGGCTTTGTTTTTCTTGGCCAGCACCTGACTTAAATCAATCTTAGATTCGGACAGGCGAATAACAGGAGCGACCGCCTTATCCTGTTCGGTCATTCCTGAAAAGTCCGGAAGAAGGACTGCTGACACAGGTATTTCGTTCTCTTCACCCACTTTATCACCGGCAAAACGAGCCAGATAAACAGAAGACTGGGTCAAGCCCAAATCCATTAGTTGTTTGGTGTCGAGTGTGAGAGTAATGGTTCCTTTCTTACCCCTTTAAAAGGACGGTCGGATTAGTTTCCATTTTCAGATAAGGCGGAAGGTGCATCAATACAGGTTCGTATGGACGATCGGAAAGATTGACTACTCTAATGTGATTACCGGTTTCTCTCCACTGTGTGCATCCGGAAAATCAATATCTGTACGATCAATCCGGATTTGCCCGATTGCATAAGGATGTGTTTTAGTAAAGTCCTTGATTTCCTGAACCACCTCCCCGTCAAAATTCAGATAAACCAAACTGGGCTGTGCATTGCTGTAAATGCCGATTGACTTATTGAAATGCCCTAGCGCTTTAGCATCAAACGTAGCACTAACTGTTCCTTTTTCTCCGGGAGCAATCGGAGTTTTCGTCCAGTTAGCAACCGAACAGGCACAAGAAGTGGTAACATTAGTCAGTACCAAAGGTTTATCACCTGTATTGGTAATAATATATTCTACAGAAACCGGACGTTTCCATTCGATTTGTCCGAAATGATGGGTCTCCTTATTAGAAGAGATACGAGGTTGAGCTACAGCCGATAAAGTAATAGTAAGTAAAGTAAATATGAAGAGTAAACTACGTTTCATTCGTCTCTGTTTTATAATTATTAGTTGTTTAGAGTACAAAAATAGGGGTTTTCAGTGAGATTCTGCCATTGATTACATATTTTTAAGCACAGGCAGAACGGCTTTCGCTTATATACCCTAATCGAAACTCTTTTTACCACGGAGTGACACGGAGTATCACAGAGTCTTTTCATCAAGAATCAACAACTTAAAATTGCCTCTGTGTTACTCTGTGTCCTCTGTGGTGGGTTTTGACGATCCTCCCCTTTCAAAAGACAGAGTTCTATTTACTGAGAAACTTCGTAACGGGCAGAAGCTGAATGGGCAGCATATTCGGGTGCATAGGCACTTTGAATAGTAGCAATTCCTGTTTCATAACTTCCCGCACGATCTACACGATAACTGTATTCTAAAACATAAGTCCCCTTATTCAAAGTATCGAAGAAGAAATCGGTAGAAGCATCTTTTACTGCAACATAACAACCGACATCACCGACATTACGATATCCGGACAGGACCTCTACCGGTTCAAGACAAGCAGCACGTTGATCTTTCAATTGTACAAAGTCCATTGTACGATCGAGACGAACGGTCAGACGAACAACTACTTTATCACCAACCTTTAATTGAGTTTTACCGATAACCGGCTGTAACCGGCGATTATTATTAACAATCGTCTCTACATACAATTTCTTATCAACATTCAACCCACTTCCCTGGCGGACCACTTTATCAAGATTCTCTTCGAACTGTGCATAAACTGCTCCCCAGGCAATACCCGTATCTCTTTTCAACGATAATTTCATCGGTATTCACGGTCTTCTTATCGGTAAAAGTCTTTTTTATAGCCTAATCCCGGAACAGTCGTCTTGGCAGGACTTATCGTTTCTAAAACTTCATTGCCAAGGACAATACGCACGTCTCCCTGATTATCCAATAAATTAGTACCCCGGTAAAGCAAAGCATAAACAGCATTGGCTGTAGCTACCGGAGAGTCCCACTGTTGAGTTTGCTTCTGTTTTAAAAGCCACATTTTCATTTCTTCAACAATCGTGGCATTGCTGCCTACCATCTCAAAAGCCTCCATTACATCAACATGGGCAGGCACTTTTAAGTTATTCCAAGCATACGGACTATCAGTCCTATCAAAGAACATGCCTTGCTCGTCTGTTTGAGTAAGATATTCTTTGAGAGATTCCATAAACTCCTGAGCTTCTTTTACCTTACCTGCCTTCTGTAATACAATAGCCGACCAGGCCTTCTCGGTGACGGATTGTTGAGACAATGATGGAGCAACTTTGGATAGGAAGTAATCATAACCTTCTTTCACCGATGCCGGAACTTTCTCGCCAGAGATAGCAATCAAATAGAGATACTTCAATGCACTTCGTGAAATTCCCTCTGATTTATTGCCAACCTTTTCTGCCTCACGGATAGAACGATATTCCTGCAAGGCTTCTTTATGGAGATAACCGAAAGCTGCTTGTTGCATATCCAGCGCTCCTCCCTCCAGCGGCTTCCCTGTAAGCAGGGCTATACGTGCATTCTGTTCTACAATGAAGTCGGTGACAAAAAGACTTCCGTCCATTCCTTTATACCAGCTCCACGAACCATCAGGTAACTGGAGTTCCTTTAATTTCAACAAAGCTGCTGTATTACTGTTACGGATATTATTCAAATCGAATAAAGTGGCAATACGCTCTTTTTGTTCGCTTTCCGAAGTCGCTTCCATCACCCAAGGAGATTCAGAAAGAAGGATATTCTTCACTTCCTGATTTTTTTGCAAATTACTCAAGAAGCTTTCTTTAGTGCCTCCCTGGAGTTTCCAACTATCAAATATTGCCTGAATACGTGGCTGAGCATTCATGATATAAGAAGCCATTGTATTGGCATACCAGGAAGTAGCCCACGAAATAGCATCATCATTCCGAGGTTGTGATAGTGCCGGTAATGCTTGCACTGCATACCAAGCCGGATTGGAAGTAAACTCTACAGTTAAACGGCGGTTGGTCGCAGTCTTACTATGGTGATTGAACAGATCGGCCAAAGAAAAAGTACGTGTTTGCTCGCCACGAACAGGCATGGGCAAAGTCTCTGTCAAGTTCTCCTTATCACTGAGAACCGGAAGCAAATGCTGCTCTCCATCACTGAAATTTCCTCCTTCGGCAATCATCCGGCATCCCAAAATTTCATATTTATCAGTTACTGTGAACAAGAAACTTACACCGACACTCTGTCCGGCTCCGGCATTAAATTTCTTCTGTTGGGTCGATATTACCTGATCTGTCATTGATCGAAAGTACCAGTTTCACAGTACCAGACAGATTTTTTACCGGTCAGATTACTAACAGAAGCAGCCATGGAAGTGTGATCTCCTACCCGGACAAACCGAGGTAGATTCGGAGTAAGCATAAACTCTTTACTGGTAACAGCAGTAGCATCCATCTGCCCTGTCATCATATCTTGTGTATGAGCATATCCTCGGAAATTCCAGGTCGTGAGACTTTGAGGCATACGGAAAGAGAAACTGACCTCACCCTGAACGTTCGTGTGAAGCTGCGGATAAAAGAAGGCAGTTTCCGCAAAGTCGGTACGTAACTCTATATCTGTTGTCCTACCCATATCGGCATTGTCCATTGACATTGCTATTCCGCTCTCTTCCGTAACAGGAACCATTTCAGATTCGAAAACGACATCGGCTACGGCAGCGCTCTTCATTTGTGGTTTTGCAGCACCCATTCCGCGCAGACGTGCATATCGGGTAGTCGGGGCAGCATCATTGGTGACCGACAACATTTCGGCAACCGCATATAAAACCGGAGGCAAGTCAAAATGATCATAGCTAAACGGAGGCACCTTCAAATCAGTCCGGCGGAAACCAAAATAAAAATAGTTTGAGCCAACATAATCTCTCCTCCAACGAGCAATGGGGACAGAAAGTTGATAATGTAATTGCAATGACTGGTTGGTCTTCCAAATTTTATCCAGAGAAGCATCATACATAGTAGCCAGCATTTCGGCCAAAACAGGTGATTTCTGTGGATTACGGATAGTCAGTTTCCATTCCTCTTCCTGCCCGGGACGTAATTTATCACGGAATACATCCCAACGCATATTCAAGTTATGATCGGGCAAACGTTTTATCAGGGCTTACCTCCTGTTCGTAAACAACACCTTTACGAACAAATACAAAGGTAATACCCAAACCATTCCCGTAGGCTTCCCGATACGGATATTCAAAACGAACAAGAGAATCGGACAAATGAAGAAGCTTACTCTCCAGATGCTTATTACCACAGAACACATCCATTAAGACATAAGTATCTTTTTCGGAAGTACCAAAATAGAACAGGGCAGGATGTGCTGCATCAAACCGGGTATTCACTTCATAACACCACAAAGGCATAGATACCGGAGGACGCTTATCATCGGAAGCAAAAAGAATCACTACCTTTTCCGCATCTACCTTACGGCCTTGATCATCTTTCACCGAAGCTACAAGTTTGTAAGCACCTGAAGGAAGTTTTTTCCAATCGGAGAACAAGATCTCTTCATTGGACCTAAACGAACCGGAAAGAGCCGGTTGATCGGAAACGTCCTGTTCTTTCAAGGGTTTTGATTTCTGATAATCGGAAATCAAAAACAACCGGTAACTGCCTTCGACACTGACCGGTTTACGATCCAGATTATTTACCCGAAAAGTCGCTTTCACAGAATCATCCTTGCAAATCAACCCGGATATATCAGCAAACAATAACAAAGAGGTCTTTCCTGCCCGCAGACTTGTTTCTGAGGTTTGCGTTTCACCTGCGACATTGGTTACTGAAAGCTGCACTTTATAGTCATAATATAAAGAGGTATTGTCACCGTCTCCCAAATCGGGATTCGAAGTGTCTGGTTTCAGATCCACAGGAATTTCGAAGTTTCCATCTACTCCCAAACGGACAGTGTCAGAGGCCAAAATAACCGGATTCATCCCCCACATCCGCCAAGTATACAATGAGCGGGTAATGGTATAAGCAACAGGAATATCCTGTAACGGCACACCACTGAAAGTTTTTACACTCCCTTTCAACTCGACACGATCTCCCAACCGATAACTTTCAGTCACCGGCTCAAAAGTAATATCAAATGTAGGACGTTTGTAATCCTCTACACGAATGGAACGAAATCCGTTTTGAGTATTCAAACTGAAAGTACCGTTCAAACAAACGGACGGTAAAACAAATTCTGCGGTGAAAGATCCAAAATCATTGGTACGCAGCTTCTTTGCACTGATTTCTTGCCCATTGGCATCCGAAAGAGTCAGCGTATATTCCTGTCCCGCAATCACATGGGCAGAGTCAGGATACTGTTCATAGGCAATACCTTTTACATAGACAGTCTGCCCCGGACGATAAACAGAACGGTCGGTAAGCAAAGTTACCACAGAAACAGGTTTTGAATGGTCTGCAAAATTATAATCTCCTCCCCATAAATACATCTGCGGCATAGCTGTATCATTCCCTTTGGCAGCAGTCAGATACCTATATTTTTCCGACGAAGCAAACTGTACTTTCCCTTCGGTATTGGTAGTGGCTGTCAGAAGTTGTTTGTTCTGTCGATCGAAGAATGAAAGAACAACACCCTGCAAAGGCTTGCCACTCATAGCATCGAGAATAGCTACCTCACTCAGATTAGAAGGTAGAGATCGGGTAAGAACTTTAAAGCAAGTAGAATAGAGAAATTTTGAAACATTGGAACGAACCTTAACACCCGGAATAACACGGAGGGCGTACAGTCCTGTTTCAGGTGCCTTTATGTGGTAGATGGAATCTTTCACTTTATAGTCATCCGACGGGAAGAGAACATAATGTTCCGATGAAAGTAAACGTCCATGTTTTTTTAGAAATGCGTCATTGGGTGCTTCCACCGTATTCGGACGTGCCGGTAAATTAATTGCATACAACTCTACCGTAAAGTCTTTCAAATTTTTAAAGCTGACTTTTAAATCAAACTCCTCACCCGGATAAACTGTTGACGGGGATTGTACTGTCAGATCGGGACGCAGAATTTCTTGCTTCAGTTCTTTCAGAGCATTGATGCGGCGATAGTCCGGATAGCGAGAGATAGCCTCTTCGCACAATTGTAACGCAGAAGCGGGCACTCCTGCATCCATTGCCGCCTGTGCCTTGAGCAAATAAACTTCTGCACAGACATCATGTGACTTATTTTCGGCAATCAGTTTGTCCAGTGCAGCCAAATAAGGATCCTGTGTCAAGCCAAGTTTCCCCTCCGGAGCACGATAAGGCCGAAAATCGATATCAGTAAGCCTCTTCCACTGCAAATAATCCAAAGTAGTAAGCAACAGAGCATCGTGATTATCAGTCCGACGATATGAATTCATCATATGCTGATAAATTTCTTCAATGCGTACATTTATTAAAGAATCACGGCCAAATCCGGACAGATTCTCCAATGAAGTAATGGCACGGGAAGCCAACAAATGATACATATCATGATGATAGTAATCACTGGTTACTCCAAGTTCCACAAAAGGAATGTAGCTTCGGGAGGAAGTATCGAGCAGTAGCAAAGAGTCTTGAAATGTTACGGCTATTTCTGTCATTACTTTAGTTACAAACTGATTCTTACTCCACTCCCGGATATCAACAGAGGGAGCTTCTTCTTCCAAATCCGTACGTTGATTCAGTTTCCAACGGTTTTGGGAAGCATAATCTGCATACATACTACCGATGAGCGAATGCAGGATTGCACGGTCCAATGGCTTGTCCGTAGTCACCGCCCACTGCTCTAAGCCATTCAACGACACGTAAAAGCTATCCGGAGTAATCTCTTCCCTAAATTTCATCTGCCAAATATAAGCTTTCAGCATTTGAGGAGAATTCTTCTCTGCTTTAGCTTTTTGATAAATTTCACCGGTTAATCGGACAACTGTTTGGGGCAAACTTTTCTGCTGGGCCTGCTCCACTTGCTTCCATAATCTATCGTATGATTGAGCATGTGTCCATGACATCATCCCCATAGAAAGTAACACGATAATACAAATCAGTTTAATTCTCATATATTAAAAGTTTAAGTATCAATACATAATTAACAAAGAAACAAATTAAAGTTTAAAGATTTGTTCTTTTTAGCTTAAAAAAAGAGAACAGGGCAAACGTGATACGATTATTAATGGTTCTAATTAATCTCTTTTAACACAAAAATCAAAATAGCAAAACTTTTTCGGGTATCTTTGTAATAAGAACCATTTATCTAATCACAAACTAAGGCACAACATTTTATGAAAAACCGACATTACTTAAGGCACATACTGGCCATTACTGCGTTATTATTCAATGGAGAAACCATTTACTCGCAAACTTATCCAATAGAAAACTACTTAAAAGCAGCAGGAGACTATGTTACTATTTACAATGGTGAAATCGAATTAACATACAGTCTTGCCCAATACGACAATCTTCCCTATTTTCAAGGTGATGAATTTACCACAGGAGAGATTATCTTCAAAGGAAACCGATACCCGGGACTGGATCTTCATTTGGATTTACACAAAGACCAACTTTGTGCACTGACTCCTGACAGCCATTACAGCATGATTATCAATAATGAAGGAATCGAACAAGTCAACCTGCACAATACTACATTTATCTATTTCCGTCCGACAAAGAAGACAGATCTCAATAAGGGATTTTACGAATTACTACAAGACGGAAAGCGACTGAGACTGCTGGCACGAAAAACATACTCCGTTGCTCAGATCAACGTAGAAAAAATAGCCAAAACCCGCAAACATCAAACTGAATACTTCATATACGGAGTAAAATATTATCTGACGAATACAATGGGATATATTATCCCGTCAGTAACAACAAGTCGTTTGCCAAGATCTTTCCGGAGCAACATAAACTGATAAAACGTTACGCACGAAAACATAAACTTAATTTTCGCCATGACGCTGATGCCTCATTAATCGCTCTTACTAACTTTTGTGAAGAATTGATAGACCAAAAACAAACACGATGAAAAAAAGTACATACTTATGGATGTTGCCCCTACTATTTGCATGGCCGCAACAAATGACGGCTCAACACCCCTCTCACTTCCTGCCGACAGTATAACTATTGACTCCTTATTGGAGACTGTAGAAAAAAATACACCCTATAGGGGTTTTTCAGCACTATTGAGTGCTCCTTTCAAGGTTTTGGTGAAAGGAAAAGCTTCACCCCTGCAACAATTAAAAGAAGCACTTGAGCCGACTCCCTATAAATTGTCAGTATCCGGAAACAATTTATTCGTGCTGAAAGAGCAGGAACTCATCACGCTATTACCTGCTAAACTGACCGGAGAACCGGAAAAAGGCGAAAGTTATTATGGTGACGTATATACTTACCTAAGCGGAGAACCTGAAAAGGCATCTTCAGAAAACAAAGTGTATAATGTGGGAGATGTACGAATCAAGCAACCACCACGAAAAGCGGTACTCAAAGGGCAAGTTACTAACTTTAAAACCGGTGAGCCCATGATAGGCATCAATCTGATTTTAAAGGACCCATGGATTGCGACGACAACAGATGTTAAGGGAAACTTTACTCTTGAACTTCCTACCGGACACAAACAAATTGATATCAAAGGACTTAACATTAAAGATACCCGTCGACAAATTATGCTTTACAGTGATGGTACACTGGACATCGAACTTGAAGAAACTACACATATGCTGGACGAAGTAACCATTACTTCCGGACGTATACAAAAAATGTGAAAAGTACGCAATTAGGGCAGAAACACTGCGTCCAACCCAATTGAAGAATATCCCGATGGCTTTGGGAGAAGTAGACATTTTAAAGATGGTACAGGCTTTACCCGGTGTAAAAACAGTAGGTGAAGCTTCAAGCGGCTTCAACGTACGTGGTGGAGCTACCGACCAGAATCTAATTCTGCTAAATGACGGAACCATCTATAACCCGAACCATTTATTCGGCTTTTTTGCAGCCTTCAATTCAGATATGGTAAAAGAAGCCGAGATATATAAAAGCAGCATCCCGGCACAATATGGTGGACGTATTTCATCCATTCTGGATATCACCGGTAAAGAAGCCAATAAAGAAAAATTCACCGGTTCGGCCGGTATCGGTCTGGTAACGAGTAAACTGAATCTGGAGATTCCGATTATCAAAGACAGAACGTCTGTATTACTAAGTGGGCGTACTACGTATTCTGACTGGATCATGAAGCAGCTTCCGGAGAAAAGCGGATACAAAAACGGTACCGCCGGCTTTTATGATTTGGCTGCTATTGTGGCACATAAATTCAATGACAAACATAGTCTTAATGTCTACGGATACTATAGTCATGACCGTTTCGCTTTCAATTCAAACGAAAAATACGGCTACAATAATCTCAATGCTTCCGCACGATGGAGAGCTGTATTTAACGAAAAACTGATAGGATACTTCTCCGCCGGATACGATCATTACGATTACAATAACCGCGAGACCGTCAATGTATCAGCTGCTTATAAACTTTCATTTGATATTAATCAGTATTTTGTCAAAGCAGACTTCACAAACATACTGGCCGATAAGCACACGCTCAACTTTGGTTTCAAGTCCATGCTCTATCATATCAATTCGGGCACTTATGAACCTGAAGGAAGTGAATCATTTGTAAAAAAGGACGTTTTACAAAAGGATAAAGCCTTGGAAACGGCATTTTATTTAGGTGATGAATGGGAAATCACTCCCAAACTATCGGTCAACGCAGGTATCCGTTACTCACTGTTCAGTGCACTCGGTCCACGTTCGTACTATCAATATGCATCAGGCATGCTCCCACACGAATCGACCATAACGGACACCATCACTGCAGGAGCAGGAAAATTCATGAAGACTTATCATGGGCCGGAATTCCGGTTATCCGCCCGGTATGCCTTCACAGATAATTTCTCGGTCAAAGCCGGATTTAACTCGATGCGGCAATATATCCATAAGTTGTCGAACACTGTCATTATGTCGCCAACGGATACATGGAAGTTGAGCGATGTGAACATCAAACCCCAAAGAGGCTGGCAAGCCGCAGCCGGACTTTATCTAAATTCTCCGAGTGGCATCTGGGAATATTCTGTGGAAGGATATTACAAACGAATGTCCGATTACCTGGATTATCGTGGAGGAGCAAAGCTACTTATGAACCACCATATTGAAACTGACGTCATCAACACGCAGGGACATGCTTATGGCGTAGAATTGCAGGTAAAAAAACAAGTCGGTAAGCTCAACGGATGGATGAGTTACACGTATTCACGTACCTTCTTGAGACAGAATGATAAACGAATTGAGAAACCGGTGAATAACGGTGACTGGTATCCTACAGAATACGATAAGCCTCACGACTTTAAGTTTGTAGGTAATTACAAATTTACGCATCGATACAGTATGTCAATCAACGTGGATTATAGCACAGGACGCCCCACTACCATACCTGCCGGACAGTATTATGATGAATCAACGCAATCGATGCGAGTTTACTATACGGAAAGAAACTCATACCGCATTCCGGATTACTTTCGTACAGATATCTCTTTTTAATATAGAACCCAGCCATCATCTGACCCTGTTGACACATAGTTCTATTTCGATTGGGGTATACAATGTAACCGGAAGAAAGAATGTGTATTCTATTTATTATATGCCGGAAGAAGGACAAATAAAAGGATACCAGATGTCTATTTTCGGAGTTCCGATTCCTTTCATTACGTATAACATAAAATTCTAACACCATGCTGAAATCAAAATATAAAATCTATCTGTTACTACTCTGCCTGACAGGTTGTGTTTCAGAATACAACGCACAACTACCTTCTTCCGATGAAGAATTGCTGGTAGTAACCGGCGACATTATCGCTAATACAGAAGCCATATTCTCATTAAGCAAAAGTATTCCACTATCCGAAGACATGCCGGAAGATTATCGAAACATTTATGCCAGAATTGCTGTAGTAGGCAGCGACGGCTATCGAAGTGATTTCGGAACGGCTCTTGGTGATGGTAAATACCAGGTCAGTATCGGTGAATTGCAGGATGATGTATCCTACGGAATAGAGATAGAATGCGACGGAGAGATTTATACCTCGTCTCCTTCCACACCGATGGTATCTTCTGAAATAGACAGTGTTTCGTGGATACAGCCAGAACCTGAACAAGCACTTTCTATACGGGTATCGACCCATGGTGATCCCGGAAAAACTCAATACTATATGTGGAACTATCGGGAAGACTGGGAGATAAGAGCCAGCTACATTACAACTTGCTACTTTGATCCGGATATGAACCGCATCTATGAAGACAGCAATTATCCAACTTTCTATTGTTGGAAAAAGGAAATATCAAGAAATATATTGATTGGCTCTACGGAAAAGTTGAAAGAACATCTGATCATAAATAATAAGCTACTCGATGTGCCGGTCAATGAAGACAGATTCACTGTACTATACAGCATACAGGTACAGCAACGGGCATTGAGTAAAGAGGGATATGAATATTACTTGAATGTACAGCAACAGAATGAAGAAATGGGAGGAATCTTTACTCCACAACCCTCTGAAATCCAAGGAAACATTAGTTGTATCAGTCAGCCCGAACGAAGGACGATCGGTTATGTAGGCGTCTATAAAAACATCTCTGAAAAGAGAATATACATTCATCCCAACGAAATTAAACGTCCTCCTCTATACAGTGGCTGTGAAGAAGTGTCGGATAGCGAAATGGATGAACAGGGCTATAGCACATATCTGATAAGATACCTTGCCGGTTATCGTCCAGTCGGTACAGGCACTCACATTGACCACTGGGCCCTACAGAGATGTACAGAATGTGAAGCCAACGGAGGAAGTAAAAACAAGCCTTCATTCTGGCCCAACGATCATCAATAACTTAAACAAAAGGAGGCAATTATGAAACGGATTTTCACACTATATCTCTTTATCTTATTCTGTCTGATTTTGCAAGCACAAGAAGAATTATATGAACGGGTATATGTACATACGGATAAAACGTGTTATTTGGCCGGTGAAGAAGTATGGCTCAAATTTTATACTATTGACACACATTTTCGCCCATCTTCTTTCAGCAAAGTGGGATACATAGAAATATCGAATACTGAACGGCCTAAAGCACAACTTAAACTGGCACTTGACAATGGGAGCGGTTCGGGCAAAGTCAAGATTCCTACAGACGCTCCTTCGGGAATTTATGAATTGACCGGATACACACGATATATGAGGAATGAAGGAGAAAAAGTGTTCTTCAGAAAATCCATTGCTGTAATTAACACTTTCCGAGTATCAGACTCCGATCCTATTGAACTAGCGGATTCTGCCGAGATATATCCGAAAGGGAAACCGGCTACCACCGAAAATATTCATATAAAAACTTCCCAGTCGAATTACAACACACGCCAACTCGTAGAATTGACCATTAATAGACTACCGGATGAAGTATCCGATCTTACTGTCTCGGTAAGCCGTAATGATTCACTGGTAACCCTCCCGCCTCTTGAAGAATCCACCTGGAGAAAACAAGTAACCGCTACTCCCGGAACATTTTCCGGAAAATGGATACCGGAATATGAAGGGCATATCATCTGCGGACAGATAGAAAGCCCTACAGGAGAAACATTGAAGCAAGTACAAAATGAACCTATATCAGCCGACATCGCTTTCGTAGGAAAAGATATACGATATGTGCAAGGACAAGTGGAATCGGGAGGAAATACACTGTTCTACACAAGCCATGTATATGGAACAAACGATGTAGTAGCCGCTGCATGGAACATTAACGGGGAACCGTTCAGAATGAACATCTTATCACCCTTCAGTGAAAAGTTACCCCAAAACCTGCCATCATTAAAACTCTATCGGAATAAAAAACGACTGTTGGAAAGGAGCATAGGTATACAGCTGCAGCAAGTCACAGTGCTCGATTCATTGGATCATGCTATTCCTCTGCAATCTTGTTATGGACTTCAACCTTATCTGAATTACAATTTGGATGAATACACACGATTCAATACAATGACAGAAACTTTCGTGGAATTCGTACGCAGTGTGATAATACGTAAAGTTAATGGAAAACGTAGATTAAAGAGTACTCAAAGAAGGAGAAAAAAGATTCAATATCGGAAATACATTGGTACTGCTGGACGGTGTTCCCATTCATGACCATGAGGATATTTTAAAATATAATCCCAGATTGGTGAAGAAAATCGAAATATATAACGGCCGTTATGGATTTGGTGGTGAAGTATTCGAATGCATGATTTCACTTACTACCCAAAGAGGAGACTTACCTTCCATACAGCTTAAAAGTGACGATTCACGACTAACGGTTTACGAGTGTCCGCAACTGCCTGTTACATTTAAGATGCCTGAATATAAAGACGCTACTGACAAAAAATCACGTAGACCGGATTTCCGCCATACGCTATACTGGAATCCCTCTGTAGAGACAGAAGCAGGAATAGATACCACACTTTCATTCTATACTTCTGACCTTGAAGGAGAATTTAAGGTGGTAGTGGAAGGCTTCACATTAAAAGGAGAGCTGATCAGAGGCGAGGTAAACTTCCATGTGAAAAAATGACCCGGCCTCAAAACTCAACGACACGAAACAAACTTGAGTCAAAATAAAAAAAGTGGGGAACACTTTTATTTAGTGTATCCCCACTTCATCATTTCATTTCTGCCGGCTTCTCTCAAACATCTTTCCAGCAGATGCATTACTACTTTTTTCATTGCTTTAAATACTAATAATAATTACCTTAATTAATACACACTGAAAACCTGAAGGGAAAAACGCTTAGAGCGTCACATATCCCCAAATGTTAGGATTGGCATTAGCCAAATTCTTTAATAAACTTCTTACAATCTTCATAATCTTTTTACCTTAAAAACTGTTACCTAAAAACTTTGTTATCCTAATTTTTATGTTTTACAACACAAAAGTAAAGCCAAAACAGATACGTTGTACTCAAAAGCAAGATAAAAACATGTTTTAAAACACATTTCTTGATGTATATCAAGAAAAAGAGTCCCGATGGTAATCAAAAGACAAAACAGGACAATAAGGGAGTCAAAAAGACAGGCTGCAACTGACAATATCTCACATCCGAATGACAGGCCGTCATAAAGTAGACAGGAAGAAAGATAGTTTTCAAAAGTAGAAAAGACACTAAAAAGAAAAGAGGAAAGCGTTTACACCACGCTTACCTCTTTTCACTATCAATGGACTTTTATTTATTTCATTGGAGTCTGCTCCAAAGTAGCAATTAAAAAGTCATAGAATTTTTGAACTGTCGGAATCAAAGCTCTTTCATCGGGAGAATGCGGAGAGCGTAGTGTTGGCCCAAATGAAATCATATCCAACCCAGGAATAATAGCTCCGATGATACCACATTCCAATCCGGCATGAATTACTTTCACTGCCGGTTCTGTACCAAACTGGTTCTTGTAAGATTCCTTCATAGCATGTAAAATCGGAGAATTAATATCGGGTTGCCATCCGGAATAGCCTCCGGTCATCTCTACCTTCATACCTGCCATAGAAAAACAGCATTCCAAACTGGTAGTCAGACATTCCTTCATACTGTCACTGGAACTGCGCGCAAGGGATTTTGAAAGAGGCTTTACCTTCACCAATATTGATGATAGCTAAATTTGAAGAGGTTTCCACGGTATCGGGAACAGTCGGAATCATACGCATCACACCATTCTGGCAAGCAAAAATAGCATCGATCAGATTATCCTGGATTTCTTCAGGAACTTCTCCAGCAGGTAATTCTACCCGTTCTGCAGTAAAGCTGATAGGAGTTTCGATCGCTTTGAACTCTTCATTGAACAGGTCTTCGCAATATTTCACCAAGCCCAACAATTCTTCTTCATTCTCAGCTGGAATGGTAACAACCGCGTGTGCCTCCCGTGGAATGGCATTACGCATATTGCCGCCTTCCCAACTTGCCAGGCGTGCTTCATAAGTTGCTACTGCCTCACGTATAAAACGTACCAGCAATTTGTTGGCATTGGCACGTCCCTGATTAATCTCCAATCCGGAATGTCCTCCACGAAGACCTTTCAGATTCACTCTAATAGCGATATCACCTTCTTCCGGAGCAACTTCCTTATATTCAAGAGAAGCAGTTACATCCATACCACCAGCACAGCCAATATAAAGTTCACCTTCATCTTCAGAATCAAGATTAAGCAATATTTCGCCATTCACCGTACCCGGTTTTAAGCCAAAAGCACCATACATGCCCGTTTCTTCATCTTTCGTAATCAAAGCCTCCAATGGCCCGTGTTTTAGATTCTGATCTTCAAGAACAGCCATGATAGCAGCTACACCCAAACCATTATCGGCCCCCCAAAGTAGTGCCTTTTGCTTTTACCCAGTCACCATCTATATAAGTTTCAATCGGATCTTTTTCAAAATCGTGCACCGTATCGTTATTCTTCTGCGGAACCATATCCATGTGTGCCTGAAGAATCACACCTTTCCGGTTTTCCATTCCCGGAGTTGCCGGTTTACGGATAATCACATTACCGGCATCATCCACAAAAGTTTTCAATCCAAGACTATTACCGAAGTTAATCAGAAATTCTGTTACTTTTTCCATGTGTCCCGACGGACGGGGAATCTGTGTCAACGAATAAAAGTGCTTCCATACGTTTTGTGGAGCTAAATCAAGAATTGTGCTCATAAATGAATTATTTATAGGTTTTAAATCAATTTATACAGGTCAAAGCTACTAAAAAGAATGGAAAAGAAAGAATTACCGGAAGAAATTCAAATAAAAAAGTTCAAAAAGCGGATTCAGAGATTAAATATATATCTTTCGGTACATACAATATTTAATCCGCCCCCGTCACTTCCGGTGTAAAAAAGAAATAGTCACCAATCCATAAACACCCAATAAAATAACCAGCAGAGTCTGGATGCCATGAACAATTAGTGCAAAAATCCCTGCATCCGTCGCATTTACCCCGTAAAGCATCATCATGGTAATAACGGCAAAATGCCATGGACCGGCTCCATTCGGAGTAGGCACAATTACAGCAAAGGTACCTCCAACAAACATAACCAATGCAGCAAGTAAGCCCAAATGTGCCGTAAAAGCAAAACAATAAAAAGTGAAATAAAAATGCAGGAAATAGCTAAGCCATATCAAAAAACTATAGAGTAGAAAAAGCGGAAGATTCTTCACATTACGCAGTGACATAATTCCTTCACAAACATTAAGCACAACTCCTTTCACTTTCTCAAAGAAAGAAAGCGTACGAATCAGATAGTAGAGAAGTACAATAACTCCGATTGTACAAAATAAAATAATGTAAAACCAGACAGAAGTAAGTAAATGCATGAATGAGGGGATTTTCGTTCCGGTTTGCTCAAGGAAGGTAACAAACACAGGCATTTGCAATAGAACCGTAACGCCGGTAATCAAAAGAATAGTCACAGTATCTACCAGACGTTCGGTAACCACAGTCCCTAAAGATTTAGCAAAAGAAACGTTGTCATACTTAGCAAGTACCCCGCAACGACTCACCTCACCTACCCTCGGTACAACCAAACTAGCTGCATACGAAATGAAAATGGCATCAACACAATCCCTTCTTCGGGGAAATGCTCCCAAAGGCTCCAGCGTCTGGCGCCAACGCCAACCACGAAATACCTGTGCAAATATGCCGAAAAGAAGCGAGAAAGCCATCCACCACCAGTTTGTGCCATGTTGCAAAACTTCCGTAGCCTTCACAAAATCGAAGTCACGATAGACCCAATATAAGATAAAGCCTCCCAAAACCAATGGTAAGATAAGTTTCAGCGCCTTTTTTATTAGTTTCTTCATCCCTAATTCTTTATTCTTCATTTAAAAGAATTACCTTTGTCGGCTGCAAAAGTAATTATTTAGTTGGTAAATGAAATTAGTAAAGCCTAAAAAGTTTCTCGGACAACACTTTCTGAAAGATCTGAAAGTGGCGCAAGATATTGCCGATACAGTAGATACATTCCCCGATTTGCCAATTTTGGAAGTCGGACCGGGAATGGGTGTGCTCACTCAGTTTCTTGTTAAGAAAGAACGGTTGGTAAAAGTTGTAGAGGTAGACTACGAATCAGTAGCCTATTTGCGAGAAGCCTATCCGTCATTGGAAGATAACATCATCGAGGATGACTTCCTGAAAATGAACTTACAACGTTTGTTCGACGGACATCCTTTCGTCTTAACTGGAAACTACCCTTACAACATATCCAGCCAAATTTTCTTCAAAATGCTGGATAACAAGGATCTGATCCCCTGCTGTACTGGAATGATTCAAAAAGAAGTAGCCGAACGCATCGCCGCCGGACCGGGTAGTAAAACGTATGGTATACTCAGCGTTCTGATACAGGCCTGGTATCGGGTAGAATATCTGTTTACAGTAAATGAACAGGTGTTCAATCCACCTCCCAAAGTGAAAAGCGCAGTCATACGAATGACACGCAACGAGACACAAGAGCTCGGTTGTGACCCCAAGCTATTTAAACAAATTGTAAAAACAACTTTCAACCAGCGTCGAAAGACATTACGAAATTCAATCAAACCGATTTTAGGTAAAGATTGCCCGTTGACAGAAGACGCCCTGTTTAATAAACGACCGGAACAACTATCGGTACAAGAGTTTATCCACCTGACAAATCAGGTGGAACAAGCACTAAAAGTTCCGATAGAACCAGTTTCTCAGATAGAAAATCCATAAAGAACCAACCGGATTATCGGACTGAACTAACAAAGTAGGAAATGTAATATACAAAACTTGTCTTCCTTATTATTATAGGAAGTTAAGTAAGGCTGTAATTATGAACGAAGAATACATTGACAACGTAAAAGAACTTATCGAAGAAAAAGATGCCGATAAGGTAAAAGAGCTTCTTATCGACCTACACCCTGCTGACATAGCGGAATTGTGTAACGAGTTGAACCCGGAAGAAGCCCGCTTCGTCTACCGATTACTTGATAATGAAACAGCTGCGGATGTACTTGTCGAAATGGATGAAGACGTTCGTAAAGAGTTTCTCGACATCCTGCCATCAGAAACTATTGCCAAACGCTTCGTTGACTATATGGATACGGACGACGCCGTAGACCTGATGCGTGAACTGGACGAGGACAAACAGGAAGAGATTCTTTCGCACATCGAAGACATCGAACAAGCAGGAGACATCGTCGATTTGTTGAAATATGACGAAAATACGGCCGGTGGTTTAATGGGTACGGAAATGGTGCTTGTCAATGAGAACTGGAGTATGCCCGAATGCCTGAAAGAGATGCGCCAACAGGCGGAAGAACTGGACGAGATTTATTATGTATATGTCATCGACGACGATGAACGCCTGCGAGGTATATTCCCGCTCAAAAAGATGATAACGTCTCCCTCTGTATCTAAAAGTAAAAAACATGTAATGCAGAAAAGGATCCTATCTCAGTACACGTAGACACCCCTATCGATGAAGTGGACAAATTTTGAGAAATATGACTTGGTTGCCATTCCTGTTCTTGACAGTATAGGCCGACTAGTAGGACAAATCACCGTAGATGACGTCATGGATGAAGTCCGTGAACAATCGGAACGTGACTATCAGTTAGCATCCGGTCTTTCTCAAGATGTAGAAACAGACGATAATGTACTCCGCCAGACTACTGCCCGCTTACCTTGGTTGTTAATCGGTATGATTGGAGGTATTGGCAACTCTATGATATTGGGGAACTTTGATTCCACTTTTGCCGCGCATCCCGAAATGGCCCTTTACATTCCATTGATTGGTGGTACAGGCGGAAACGTAGGGACTCAATCGTCAGCTCAGCTCGTCGTACAAGGCTTGAACAGTTCCCTTGACGCCAAAAATACTTTCAAGCAAGTCAGCAAAGAAGCCGTAGTTGCCTTGATCAATGCTACGATCATCTCTTTACTGGTATATACCTATAATTTTATCCGTTTCGGAGCAACCGCCACAGTCACTTATTCGGTATCTATCAGTCTGTTCTCAGTAGTGATGTTTGCCTCCATCTTCGGTACTTTGGTTCCAATGACACTCGAAAAGATGAAAATAGATCCGGCCATAGCTACAGGACCGTTTATTGCCATTACGAACGATATCATCGGCATGATGATGTATATGGGGATTACGGTGTTATTATCGTAAAAAATGACTCAATTAAAAAAAAATAAAGGAAAATAGTATGAAGTAATCATTTTATTTCATTAATTTGTGACCTAATGGATTTAAAGACAAATCCTGTTTTCCTAAAAACGAATATACAATGATGGACTCTCATGACACTAACCAACCTTTGAAACAAGGGGAATTAGAAGAAGAAAAAAAAGCGGTTGAGGTTTCTGAAGAAATTACAGAAACTCCGGCTGAAGAAACTATTGTGGAAAAACCGACAGAAAATGCTTCGAAACTAAGCTCAAAGAAGAGGTGCTGCTCCGGTTAAAAGAAGTTGCCCAAGATGCTGAAAATGCAAACAAGCAGGAACTGGATGGTTTTTAAAGCAAACTTTCTATAAAATTCATAATGCCGAAATCGAGGCTGCGAAAAACGTTCGTAGAGAATGGTGGTGCCGAAGAAGAATTTATTGCTCAGCCCAGTGGCGTGAAGAAGAATTCAAAAGTTTGATGGCAGCTATTAAAGAAAAAAGAAGTGCCTTGGCAGCTGAGATTGAAAAGCAAAAGGAAGAAAATCTACAAGTTAAACTATCGATTATCGAAGAGTTGAAAGAGTTAGTGGAATCACCCGATGACGCCAACAAATCCTACAACGAATTTTAAAAAGCTACAGCAGCAGTGGAACGAAGTGAAATTGGTGCCACAAGCTAAAGTGAACGAGTTATGGAAGAACTACCAGTTGCATGTTGAAAAGTTCTATGATATATTAAAACTGAATAATGAATTCAGAGAATACGACTTCAAAAAAAACCTGGAGATTAAAACACATCTCTGTGAAGCTGCCGAAAAGTTGGCCGATGAACAAGATGTAGTCTCCGCTTTCCATCAATTACAGAAACTACATCAGGAGTTCCGTGACACCGGTCCTGTCGCCAAAGAATTACGTGACGAAATATGGAATCGCTTTAAAGCCGCTTCTACAGCCGTCAACCGTCGCCATCAGCAGCATTTCGAAGCTCTAAAAGAGACTGAACAACATAATTTGGATCAGAAAACAGTTATCTGTGAAATAGTAGAAGCTATTGAGTTTGACCAATTGAAAACATTTGCGGCATGGGAAACCAAGACACAAG
>VOFI01003619.1_pt1 | contig 26233 bp, 48 predicted proteins | sample 5384131 | NCBI WGS metagenome assembly VOFI01 (sample SAMN12384728, study PRJNA508395) | human gut metagenome | isolation source: healthy gut H | host: Homo sapiens | reverse complement strand
CTCATTGTGCTTCGTTTCCGGTTACGTATTGCTGGAGGTGGACAACTATGAGCCGACCAGATTCCGGCGAGCCCGCTTTCCAAGATGGAGGCTGGGTGAACACCACCTGCCCGTGCTGCGGCGCCGGCCAAGCGCGAGACGGATACCATGCCCCCAGTGGGCGGGTTCCTCGTGGTATTTCTGCGCTATGCCGACCCGCATTGCGACACGGCGCTCAGGCGCTGGGACGAGCTGAAATACTGGATGCCGGTGGAGTGGACAACGGCGGCATGGGAGCACACCACGCTGCACCTGCTGTATTCCCCTTCTGGAACCTGTTCCTCTCCTACGACATCGGCGCGATTCCGAACGCGGGAGGCCTAAAAAGCGCACCAGCCACGGCATGATCCTGTTTTTGCGCGAACGGCGAGAAGATGAGCAAATCCCGCGGCAACGTCATCAACCCGGATGACACCATCGCCGAAAATCGGCGCGGATGCGTTCCGCATGTACGAGATGTTCATGGGCGCGTTCGATCAGGCAGGATTCCGTGGTCGACCGAGGGCGCGCGCGGCTGCCGCCGCTTCATCCGAGCGCGTCTGGCGCCTGCAGGATTCCTGACGGACGAGGAAGGCGTGCGCCACGAGATGGAAGGCCCCGGTCAACGCGATGATTAAGAAGGTCTCCGAGGATTACGAGCGCATGAAGTTACAACACCGCCATCGCGGCGATGATGTCTACGTCAACGAAATCTACACCCGCGGCAGCGTGACGCGCGGCGAACTGCGCCCTGCTGCTGTGCCTGAACCCGGTTTCCCCGACGGACGGAAATGTGGGAGATCTGCGGCTTCGGCGAGCCGATCTATACGCAGAGCTGGCCGACCTACGACGAAAACAAGCTCGTCGCGGACGAGGTGGAAATCGCCGTGCAGCTCAAGGGCAAGCTGCGCGGCCGCATCATGGTGCCCGCCTCGCTGGGAGGCAAGGACGACGGCGAAGCTGCTGGAGAACGAGACAGTCAAAGAAGTCGGCGACGCGCAGGTGAAGAAGATCATCTTCGTGCCGGGTCGCCTGCTGAATATCGTCTGCTAAACAATCAAAAAATAAAACGTCGCCGCCGCATGGGGTTAAAGCCATGCGGCGGCGATTCAAAAAGTCATAAAACTCCGGGTGCAGGGTCGCAACCCTGCTCGTTTCAAAGGGGTTATGGGGTTCCTAGGGGATTTAAGGGGGAAAATTCGAAATCTCCCCTAATCCCCTAGGCCTAGCTAGGAGCGTCGTTCTCTTTATTTTTGTCAAATGTGGTTGTCCTTTTTTTTTGAGAATGACTGGATTTTTCTTCGACAGACTGTATAATGAAAAACCAAAATTCTGTACTGGCGGGAATTACCCCAAATCAGCATCGGAGGAACAACGACATGGATTATCGCATTGAGCACGACACGATGGGGCGAGGTTCGCGTTCCCCGCGAACCCGCTGCTGGGAGCGCTGCAACCCAGCAGTCACGAAAATTTCCCGATCGGCACGGAGAAAACCGCAGGAGATCATTCATGCGTTTGCCGTGCTGAAAAAAGGCGGCCGCGCTGGCCAACTGTAAACTCGGCAATCTGGATGCGCGCCGCGCCGCGCAGGCCGATTGCCGCCGCCTGCGATGAAATTCTGGCGGGCAAACTCGACGACGAATTTCCGCTCGTCGTCTGGCGGACGGGCAGCGGCACGCAGAGCAACATGAACGTCAACGAGGTCGTCGCCGCGCGCGCGAACCCTGCTGGGCGAAAAGCTGGTGCACCCAACGACCACGTGAATAAATCCCAAAGCTCCAACGATACCTTCCGACGGCGATGCATATTGCGGCGCTGACGGCGGCGGAGGATCATGTCCTGCCGGCGCTTGACGGGCTCGCGGCGACGTTTGAGCGCCTCAGCGCGCAGGAATATGCCGACGTGATTAAAGTCGGCCGCACCCACTTGCAGGATGCGACCCCGCTGACGCTGGGGCAGGAGATCAGCGGCTGGTCGTCTTCGCTCCGCCGGGACGAGCGCATGATTCGCGGCGCGATGGAAGGCGATGCGCGAGCTGGCGCTGGGCGGCACAGCGGTCGGCACGGGGCTGAACGCCCCTGCCGGCGTTCGGCAGAGACCGTCGCGCAGGAGATTTCCGCGCTGACCGGCAAGCGCTTTGTCACCGCGCCCAACAAGTTCACGCGCTCACCAGCAAGGATGGCTGGTCTATCTCCACGGCGCGTTCAAGGCGCTCGCGGCGGATCTGATGAAGATCGCCAACGACGTGCGCCTGCTGGCCTCCGCCCGCGCTGCGGCATCGGCGGCTGCTCATCCCGGAGAACAGCCGGGCAGCTCCATCATGCCGGGAAAGGTCAACCCGACCAGTGCGAGGGCGATGACGATGGCCGTGCAGGTGATGGCCAACGACGTGGCCGTGGGCATGGCCGCGTCGCAGGGCAATTTCGAGCTCAACGTCTTCATGCCGGTCTGCATCTATAATTTTCTGCAATCCGCGCGGCTGCTGGGCGACGTGATGCGCTCCTTCGAGCTGCGCTGCGCGCGCCATCAAGCGCGAAAAGATTCAGGCGTATCTGGATGAATCGCTGATGCTCGTCACCGCGCTCAACCCGCATATCGGCTAGAAGGAACGCGGCGAAGGTGGCTAAACGGCCTTCGCCGAGGGAATCCTGCGGGAAGCCGCCGTCCGGCTCGGCTTTTTGACCGCGGAGGCGTTTGACGCCGGATCGTTCGGCCGGAAAAAATGGTCGGGCCGATTGAAAAGTAAAAAACAGCGGCGGCTTCCCTCAAACGGACAGCCGCCGTTTTACCTCCCTCAGTCAGCTTCGCTGACAGACCTTCGGCGTTCCGCTTGCCTGTTTCCCGCACAGCGGGCGGCAAGTTCCACGCTCTCGAAGAGGGAGCTCTTTGAGTATAGGTAACGCCATATGAGGATAAAGCCAACGGCAGACGGAAAGAGTCAAGGAGGAGCAGCATGACGGATTGGCAGAGCGCGCTGGAAGCGGTCGCGGCGGATTACACAAGAGGAACGCTCGAAAGGGATGCGCGCGCCATCAGCGAGGCATATCGCCTCAAGACAGGCGAGGGAAAGCGTTTGCTGACGCGCGAGAGCGAGGCGGCGGCCTACGCGCTGTCCCGGATGCCCGCGACGGTGGAGGCGGCGAGGGCGGCGCTGGCCGAGGCGCTGGAGGCGAGCAGGCCTTGCGCCCCGGACGATGCTGGATTGCGGCGCGGGGACGGTGCTGTGACGTTCGCGGCGGATTCGCTGCTGGCGCTGGAGCGGGCGACGTGCCTGGAGCGCGAGGCGGCGATGCGCGCCGTCGGCCAGCGGCTGATGGCTGAGGCTGGGGCGTGCAGGCGCAGTGGGCGGCCTGCGATTTGATTTGACGGCGAGGGAGCCGCTGCCCCGCGCGCAGCTCGTCTGCGAGGGGTATATGCTCGGCGAGCTGGAGGCCGCCATGCGCCTGCCGGTGGCGGAAAAGCTCTGGAACGCCTGCGAGCAGATGCTCGTCCTCATCGAGCCGGGTACGCCGCAGGGCTTTGCGAACCTGCGTGCCGTTCGGGCGCATCTGGCCGCGCTGGGCGCATATGTCGCCGCACGCCGTGCCCGGCGGGGAGCGAAACCTGCCCGATGACGGGGAAAACTGGTGCCACTTCGCCGTCCGCGTCCAGCGGACGCGGCTGCACAAAAGCGCTTAAGGGCGGCGACGCGCCGTTTGAGGACGAGAAATTCAGCTATCTGGCGCTGACGCGCGAGCCGCCGGCACATCCGTGCCGCGCGCGGCTGCTCCGCCACGCGCAGATCGCGCCGGGGCGCATCCTGCTGCCCGTCTGCGAGGCGGACGGGGAGAGGACGCTGACGGTCACAAAAAAAGACCCGCTTTGGAAGCGGGCCAGAAAGATCCGGTGGGGCGAACGGGTTTAATCCTTGCTGTACAGGCCGAGGCGGCGCAGCGGCTTGCGCAGCACGTTAAAGAAGATCGGCGCGACCACAAAGGCGAACGCGGCGTTGAACAGGCTGCTCGCCGCCTTGGAAGCATCGTCGCCTGAATCGCGACGGGATCGACGTCCGCCGTGGTGAAGCGCAGCTTGATGTAGAATTTCAGCAGGTACAGCTCCGTGTAGGTCAGCACGCCGAGGATTCTGCCGACTATCACGCGGACGTGATCCCCCGCCCTCGAGGGTCTCCTTTGCCGGCGGCCTTGTAGGCGATCAGGCCGGTGACGAGCGCGATGGCGCCCCTTGTTGATGAAGGTGATGACGAACTCCATCCCGTAGCCGCCGATGATGTCAAAAATCGCGTTGCCCACGCCGGCAGGCGAAGAAGCCGTAGGCCGGGCCGAGAATCAGGCCGCAGAGCACGCAGACCGCGTTGCCGATGTGGATGCGGGAAGCCGGGGTGGCAATGCTGATGAAGTTGGAGACGCAGGCCAGCGCGGCCATCAGGCCGGCGGTGCAGAGCATGCGCGTTTTCTGTTCGCGGGTCGTCGTGAGCCATAACAAAAACCTCTTTTTGCGGGCGATGCGCCCTGATGGAATAAGGGCATTATAGCACAATCTGGCATGGCGTAAAAGAGCCAGATTGCAAGTTTTTTGACCATGCCAGTTGGCGGGTCGGGGCGGTTGTACGCCGTTTCATGGATGATGATATAATAAAAGCAGTTTACATAAGGGGGAAAAAAAGAAAGGGATGAAAGAGAACAGGCGCGCGGCTGTCACGTGCGGCCTTATGACGCTGATGCTGTTTGCCGCTTTGGCGGTTTTATATGCGCGCGGCTGGAATACGCGGGCACATGGGGGCAGACGCTGAGCCTTGCGGCGCTGTTTACGCTTGTCGGGGGCGGCGCGATGGCGCTTGTCGCGCGGCTGCAAAAGCCCGGGCGGGGCGCGCTGCTGCTGAGCTGCACGGTGATCGCGCTGACGATGCTGGCGCGGGTCAGCATGCTTGACTATCAGACGGCGGATTACAACGCTTTTTTGAGCGGCTGGGTGAAGGTGTTCCGCGAGGGCGGCTTTTACACGCTGGGCGAAAACGTCGGCGATTACAACCTGCTGTACCAGTATGTGATGCTGATGATCGCCAAAACGCCGCTGCACGACCTGTATCTGATTAAATTCTTCACGGTGATCTTTTGATTATGCCCCTCGCGCTGGCGATGATGCAGGCGGCGGGGCATTTCGCCGGGAAAAAGGCCGCGCTGCCGGTGATGCTGATCGTCTGCGCCCCTGCCCACGACGCTGATCGACGGCGCGTGCTGGGGCAGTGCGACACGGTGTACGTGTTTTTAATCGTTATGAGCCTGTACTGATGAAGACGAAGAAGCCCGTCGGCGCGGCGGTCATGCTTTTCGCTGGCGTTTGCGTTCAAGCTGCAAACCATCTTCTTTTTCCCGGTCGCTGCTGGCGCTGATTCACGGGGGAATACAAGCGAGGCACGCGCTGGTCTTCGCGGCGACGTATCTGGTGACGATGCTCCCGGCGCTGATCGCCGGACGCTCGTTTGCGGACGCCGTGAGCGTGTACGCCAATCAGTCGATGGGGCAGTATTACGAGCGGCTCTTTTTACAACGCGCCGAACCTCTATACGTTCTTCCCGCTGCGCGAATCTGCCAACCGGCAGGAATTTACGTGGCTGCGCTATCTGTCCGGCATCGACGGCGAGGCGACCAACGCGTACATCGATCAGGCGCTCACACCGACGTACCAGAACGCGGCGCTCTTCGCCTGTATTCTGCTGACGCTGCTGGTCGTCGTCTACTGGCTGATACACGCGAAGGAAATCACGCCGGAGATGACGCTGGATTTTGCGCTGTTCTTTGCGATTTTCCTGCCGTTTGTGATGCCGAAAATCCACGACCGCTATTTCTTTCTGGCGGATATGCTCTCCGTGCTCTACGCCGCCCGCTATCGGGACAGGCGGTTCATGCCGCTGCTGGTGGTCAGCGCTTCGCTGATGAGCTACATGCCCTTTATCACCCGCCAGCGCCCGGCAGACATGCGGATTCTGGCGCTGATGATGCTGGCGGCGCTGGTCGTCGTCTCGCGGGATGTGCTCCGCAAGATGCGCAAAACCGCGCGGCGCTGGCGATGAAGGGAGGCGAGGCCGCATGAAAACGAAGCTGAACGCCCTTTCGGCATGGCTGGATCGCCATGCGCTGCTGCTGGCGCGGCGCTGGCGGCGGCGCTTTCCCTGCTGCTGGCGCTTTACAACGTCGGCGGCGGCCCGCTGGGCAACCTGAACGACATCGGCGGCTGGCGCAACCGCGCGCTGTACATCGCCCTGACGGCGGCGGTGCAGCTTTTTCGTGCTGCTGGCGGCGGCGCTGCTGTATCACGAGCGCTTCTGGCGGCTGGCGGTCAGGCAGCTTCTGCTGACCGTCGGTCTTGTGATTCTGCTGATGGGTATCAACCACAAGTCGTATCTGTTCGTCGAGCAGATGCTCCCGTTCATCCGGCGGATGGACGCGGCGGGGCTTTCGGCAATGAACGACATGCGGCTCAACCTCTCCGCCCCGGCGGTGACGGCGCTGTATCTTCTGACGCGCGGACCGATTTACGACATGTATATGCTCAAGCTCGCGTGCATGGGCGCGTTCCTGCTGATGGCCGTGCTGGCGGCGCACGCGGCGGATCGCCGGGGCTGGGGCTGCGCGGCGAAGCGCTGCTGCTGCTGCCTGATTCTGCCGCAGGGCTTTCTGACGGCAGGCAGCGCCCCGCAGATCGACGCGCTCGGCGCGCTGCTGCTCGTCGCCGCGCTGACGCTGCTGGATGAAAAGCATCCGCAGGGCGGCATGCTGCTCTACGGCGCGGGCGTTTGCGCTGTCCGGCGCGGCGCTGTATGCCCTGCCGCTGGTCGCCCTGCTGGGCAGAAGGAGCGGCGCGAAGGGGCGGCATGCCGCGCTGGCGGCGCTCGTCGCGCTGGCGGCCTGCCTGCCCGCGGTGCTTTGCGGCGTGCCTGCCGGACGCGCGGCGGGCAGCCTGTTCACCGCGAATTTCGCCGTGCCGGAGTATGCGGCGGGCGTTCCGAACCTGATGAGCGCGTTCCCGCGCGCGGCCATGGAGGAAATGCCGGAATACGCGCTGATTCGCGTATTCCCGGAGATCGACGCGGTGACAAACGCGCCGGAGGTCTACACGCAGGTGCATTTTGAGATGCTGATGCACGGCCTGACGTTTGCCGCGCTGGCCATGTTCATCGGCCTGTGCGCATGGCTGAAGCAGGAGAAGACGGCCTCTGCCCTGCGCAGCACGCTGACGCTCACCCTCGGCGCGATGCTCCTGTGCCCCGGCGCGGGATGGGCGCGTGGCTGCCGCTGTGCATGCTCTGTCTGGCGGCGATTCTGCGTGAGCCGGAGACGCGCCTGCCCGCCTGTATGGTGCTCTTCGCGACGGCGGGCGGCTGCTGCTATCCGGCGACGGGCGAAACGCTGCTGCGGCCGTTCTATGCATTCGCGCTGTGCGCGGCGGCGCTGTTCATGCTGCTGGGCGTGATTCCCGGCGCGAAAACGAGCGAGGTGAAGGCCGATGACTGATGAAAAACCGATCCGCCTGCGCGTGGTCAGCGTGATGACCGACCCGGACGGCGGGCGGCACGAGAGCAAAACCGTCCATCGCGGCACGCTGCGCGCGGGGGAGGACGGGCTTGAAATCGCCTACGAGCAGGTGGACGAAGGCGTTCGCGCGCGCATCTGCCTGACATGGACGGCGGACGGCGTGCGGATGCGCCGCACGGGCGAGATGACCGGCGCGCTGCACTTTCAGCCGGGGCGGAAGACGGCCGGGCTGTACGGCACGGCCTACGGCGACATCCCCGTGGCGGTGTATACCCGCGAGGTGCTGACGGAGGAAGGCGAAAACGGCGGCGAGATACGGCTGGACTACGATGTGTTTGTCGGCGGCGAGCGCACGTCGGCGACGGTGATGACCCTCGTATGGCGGCTGTGACGGCGCTCCGCGAGCGCGCCAGAGCGGCGGTTTTTCACGGCGGGCGGGCGCGGGTTTGTGCGCTTCCTGCCCGCCAGGGGAGACGGCGCTGCTGGTCAGCGACGCGCCGAGGCGATGCGGCGACGTGCCCGCACTGCTGGACGGCTGCCGGGCGGCGGGGTTTGACGCGCGCGAAAGGGACGGCCTGCTGCTGCTGACCCCGACGGAGGCGGCGCTGCGCGCGCTGGATGTGCCCGCGCGCATCGACGTGGATTGGGACGCGCCCGATGCGCCGACGGCGGCGTTTGCGGCGTATCTGATGCGCCGCGCGGATCGGCCGCTGACGGAAGACGGCCTGCGCTTGGTTGTGGAAACCCCTGCGCCTGCTCTGGCAGGATGAAGCGCACGTGCGCGCAGGTCTGCCCGCGCTGCGTGCCAGAGCGGCGGCCTGCCTGCGCGTGGGCGAGGACAGCGGCTTTTTCTCCGGCGCGCTGCTGGCCGGGTGGATGGACGGCCTTTGCGCAAAGAAAACGGATTGAATCGAGCCGACGCCTGCGTTATAATGATGCTGGGCGTCGGTTTCTGTTATCGGCGCCCATTCGCCGAGCCGCCGCGCGGCGGCGCAGGCGCGGAGGAAACAGCCCGCAAAGGAGGGTGCAGCCATGAAACTGGAATGGATAGGCCATGCGTGTTTTCGCCTGACGGCTGAAAACGGAACGGTGATTGTGACCGACCCCCTATGACGACAGCGTGGGGATTCGTGTGCCGAAGTTGACGGCCGATCTGGTGACGGTCAGCCACGAGCATCACGATCACAACAATCTGGATATTGTGGAGGGTCGGCCGAAGGTCGCGCGGGGAGGCGAGAGCCGCGCAGGTCGGCGGCGTGACGACGCAGGCCGTCACATCGTATCACGACGACCGGGGCGGCGCGCTGCGCGGGCGGAACAGCATCCGCATCTTCTATATCGACGCGCTCAAGGTGGTGCACATGGGCGATCAGGGCTGTCTGCCCGCCGAGCCGGTCTTGCAGGCGATTTTGAACGCGGACGTGATGATGATTCCCGTCGGCGGGTTTTATACCATCGACGCGAAGGGCGCAAAGGAGATCGTCGATTTGACCCGCCCGAAGTGCGTGATTCCGATGCACTATAAGACGAAGCACTGCGCCTATCCGATTGCGGGCGTTGAGCCGTTCCTTGAAATCATGGGCGCGGAGGGCGCAAAGCCCGTGCGGACGCTTTCGGTCATGCCGGGGATGTGCCGGAGGGCGTTGTGGTGATGGAAGCGCTGGAGGAATGGGCGTGATTTTTGAGAGGAAAATGTAGAAGCGGAAGAAAAAATCGGCTTTTTTGCTCATTTATGGGTCTGGGTGCTTTTATGTGGAACGGCAAAAGGCGGATAAGGCCAATTTTGTCGTTACGACAGAGGATTCCGTGTATCATGCGGAACATCTGAAACACGGCATATTGGGGAAGAAAAATTGTATCTGCACAGGTACATACGTCAAAATTCGATTAGACGCTGGGGCAGATTCAAAAGTCGTAGGCCATCTGGAACAGGCGGATCGCTTTTGGTGCTGAATGTGGAAGGCAAGTATGCTCAAATTCAAATCACAGAGGCGGGTTCATCAAGTTTGGATGCTCACAATGGGCTAAAGGCTGGATTAACGCAGACTACATTCAATGTGCTTGTGATGAACAAACCTATTATACGGCTGAAAAGCTGGATGACGGGCAAAAAAAGCAGAACCGATTTTAACACCTCAATCCGATACGGGAGGATCACACAGACAGAAGCGCCGATACGCTTGGAAAACGATTCTGAAGCCAACAGCGCAAAAAGATGAGACAGGCTCAATCCTGACAACAGGGAAGGCTCAAACGTCGATTCAAATTCCGAAGGGACAGGCGTATCTTTGGCTTGCAGGGATAGAATTCTCTTTGTATTGATTATAGCGGGCGTAAAGACGGAAAGACGACGGCTGTTCACCGTGCAGCGTATTGAGAAGGGAAGCAAGCGATTGAAAGCGCTTCGCGAAATCAATTCCCGATATCAGTTTGATCAGGATGTTGAAGAGCAGTATGAACACTATGTTTCTTTAAGAACAAAACAGCAATACGATCAATTCAATTTTTGAGGCGCTATGCGCGAGATGATGAAACAATTTCCAAATCATGAAAATTTGATTCGGCGGATTCAATACAACCGAAAAACGGATGCAATGGTATCAAAGCGAATTAAGCGCATTGCCGGATTATATGAGCGGTCAGGATGCGCGCAGGTGCGAGTTCCATATTCGTTTTGCAAGGGGGTTGAAAAAGAAGCTTTGCGAGGGCAATGTGCAAAATGCGGTTACATCTCCGCACTTTGTATGCATTGCGTGTTATACAAAAGCCCTCAAGGCAAGAAACGCGTATCGAAAAGAGGCGGACTATACCTATAAAGAAATTCTTTGACCTGTATAACGCGACGAAGCAGGAAATGCAATGGCGGCAGACACGGCAGGGAAACGCAGAATATGAACGGAGCAAGATGAATAGCTCGATTCGATATGATATTCTGAAAGAGATCATTTCCGTGCGTGATTTGCGGGCGAACTGTCGAAGACGGCGTAAAACTGCACGTAGATCATATTATCCCGGTGTCAAAGGGAGGAAAAACGGAATATTCAATTTGAGGGAACGCTTTGCGACGCCTGCAATCTCGGCAAACAGGATAAATACGATATAAAACGGTTGGAATTAAAGCATGTTTGGAAGGGCTGTTTTGACCATACGATGAATGTGTAGGGGCGCGCATTGCGCGTCCGCACTCTGTAAAAATTTGTTTGTTGTTTACAGGATAATATAAAAAGCTGATGCGGCGTTTCAACTGCACCAGCTTTTTGAATGGGAAGAAATCTCAGCAATACATCTCCATCGGATACGTCAAATATGGTCGGCGGTGAACCGGCTCGAGCTTGACGACCGTTGCGCGCAGGTGTTCGACTGTGGCGGGCTTGATGACGCGGAACGCGGTATCCGGTTCGCCGGAAATCACCCAGTCGCACAGGTCGCCGTCCTCGGGGCCGTAAACCTTGCCGATGGTTTCCTCCTCGATGGTTTGATGCCCTGCATGGTCTTATTTGATCGTGACGACGGCGCTCATGCCGATGCAGCGCCCGCTTTGATGACGCCTTGCCGAGGTGGCGGGCGGATGTCGTGGTCGATGATGCAGGGATGCTTCTGCGCGATGGACTCGTCAGGCCGAGCTTTTGCAAAGATGGCCTCGCTGGCGTTCCACGCATGGCGAGGATGGCTCGAGGTCTCCGGGTGCGATCTGCCGTTCCAAATTCACTCCGGCGTGAGGTCGCAGCCGTGCGCCTTGGCCAGCGCAAGGCGTATTCATCGACGTTGTAGCTGTAAGCGCCCTTGATCTTGGTGATCCGGTGGCAGCCGCCGCGACGGGCCGACCAGATTGATCCAAAATATCCTGCATGCCGCTGCCGGTGACGGTGCAGCCTGTCTCTTTGGCCAGCGCGTCGAGGCGGTTGACCGCGCGGCGGTCGTCCACAGGATAGATGGCCTCCTCGCGAAGGTGGTGATGACGTTGATCCGCGCTTTACGCATTTCTCCACGTGGTCGCAGGTAATGTCGCCGATATGAAGCTGAACAGCGTGACGATGGCAACGATCCGCGTCACATTCGTCGAGGAAGTACCCTGTCCGCGTCGTTGCCGGATGAGAACGCCGGTCTTCACGCCCAGCTCCGCCGCCCATCCATGCCGACGACCCGGCGGATTGACGTCAATCGCGCCGACGATCTGCCCGTGCTCATCAAAGATAGCGCATGACCTTACCATCTTCATGCAGCCGTGATTGAACGACCCTGATTTTTTTCCATACAAAATTCCTCCTTCATCGCGTCGGGTGAGTCATCGTTAGATGCGTCCGACGGGAGGAAACAGGCATTTTGGAAACGATCAGCCGATGACGGTGCAGTATTTCTCCGTATCCACGCTGTATTCGGGTGGGAGGTGATGTATTAGTCGATCATCGCGTCGGCCCGTCGGTGAAGCACCTCGCGGGCGACAGCTTCTGCCTGGGCGCATATCGTAACGTGCCGCAGAAGCGATAGCTGTTGACCCTGCAGACGGTGACCGGCTCATCCTCGCCAGCTCGCGGCCGTCAGGACGATGGAGGTTACGCGCTGACCGACAGGGTTGCCCGTCGATGATGTAATGGATGCCGGAGAAGAAATCGTAATTGTAATGCTGCCTTCGGAGCGGAGGAATTCGTCCGCGATGCAGAAGGTTTCGTCTTCGTCGTGGTCAAAAACTACGCGGCGGGCGCTCGATATACTGCTTGCGCGCGGGGCGCGTCATCTCCGACGCGAGGTGTTGGGAATGTGGATGTAGGTGAAACGTCGCCCGGATGGGTGACCTCGGTGGGCGGCCCAGCTCGTTGGGCAGGCGCTGGAGGCAATCTGCGCGCCGGAGGCTTCGACTGGACGGTGTTGATGAAGTTGGCGAGATAGCTTCCGTTCAGCGCGGCTTTCAGGTGATCCTCGGGGGCGAGCGGCAGGTCGAATGACCGGCGGGCGTATCCAGCCACGTCTGCACGCGCTTTCCAGCGGGAGCAGCAGGTCGTAAACGCGCGCCAGCTACCCGCCCCTCGGCAGGGATGATGCGGCTTTCAAAGCGCTTGCTGCCGTCGTCCTCCACGGTGACGGTGATTCCGCAACAGTGCGGCGCGCGGTAGGTCAGCTGCACAGCAAAACATTGCAAAAGCGCACGCCGTCCACGCGCATATGCTGGTGGCCGGTCAGCACGAGATCAATCCAGCTCGCGGCAGAGGCGGCAGGCCTGATTTTCGGCGCTGTCGGTCAGCGGCTCGCCGGTTTCCAAATCGCACTCAAAGCCGCCGTGGTAGATGAGCACGGTGACGTCGCAGAGCGGCTTCACCGTCCAGCGGCCTTGGCGGCGGGAATCGGCTCCTCGATGACCAGCTTTTCCACCCGTCTTGGGGTTCTCCCAGCGGCGGACAAAGTGCGTGCACACGCCGACCAGACCGATGCGCAGGCCGTTTTCCAGCCGGTGCACGGCGTAAGGGCGCGATGGGCAGGCGGCCTTCCGGTCGCGGATGTTGGCGCAGAGGCAGGCGCGTCGAGTTGGTCAGGTAATCCATCAGCGCGTCCACGCCGTGAGTTGAAATCGTGGTTGCCCAGCGTCACAAACTGATAGCCTGCCAGATTCATCATCGCCCGCGATGGGGTGCGTGCCGTAGGTATCCTCGCTCAGGCAGGCGGCCTTTTCCTCCGGCGAAAGGCGCTGATACAGGTTGGTCAGCGAGCCCCTGAATGGTGCGCCGCCGTCGATGATCAGCGATGTTGCCGTCGTGCGGATTCGCTGGCCAGCTATCAGCCCCATCGGGCGATCCTGCATGTCGGCAAGTAATTGTGGTGGGATAGAGATAGCCGTGGGTATCGGAGGTATAGCGGATGGTGAGTGTTTTAGCCATACAATTACTGCCCCTGGCCAGCTTGCCGCTGGAATCCGGGTCGAGGCAAAACTCAATGATCAGCATGAGCACACGATCATCGCGAGGATGAACGAGCCAACCATCGTCCAGCGGCGGGAATTGATGCACTGGATCAGCGCCGCGCCGATGCCCGCCCGCCGACGATGCCCAGCGTGGTCGCATCGCCCTTGATGTTGATATCAAAAGCGATAGATCACGGTGGAGATGATATTCGGCGTGAGCTGGGGATGATGCCGTAGCGGATCTTCTGGAAGGCGGTGCAGCCCGCCGCGTCCAGCGATTCCAAATGCTCGTATCCAGGTCGGCGTGGCGGTAATATACATCTTGGAAATCATGCCGATGGAGCAGATGCTCTGCGTAATCACGCCGCAGAACGCCTGCCGGGGCCGGTCACGCGAATCCAGATCCAGCGCCCAGACGATGGAGGCAGCGTGCGGATCAGGATCAGAATCAGCGCGTTGAAGATGAAGCGACGGGTTTGGGCATGATCTTCGGGCTGACCAAGAAAGCTGATGGGCAGCGCCAGAATGCCGCCGACCACCGTGCCGAGGATGGCGATGCAGACCGTCTCCATCAGCAGATACGGCACGCCGTCGGTCGAGGTGGAGAACAGCAGGTTCATATCCGGCTTGACAAGCCCCCAGAAGATGCCCTTTGGCGACCTCCGTGCCCTTGGCCGCGAAGCCTTTGAAGGTCACGCTGGAAGCCGACCAGCTCAGCAGCAGCGCCATGATGAACACGATCACGATAAAGCCACCCATTGCGCGGGCGGGATTCGTACTTTTCAGAATGTTGTTTGAATACTGCATGATATCCTCCCTTAGCTGAGCTTGCTGCGCAGGAACTGGCTCAGGTTTTTCGATGAGGAGCACGGCGACGAACAGCGTCAACAACACCGTGCCAGACCGTTGGCAATCGCGCCAGCCGATGCGCTCGTCAATCAGGATGCCGGGCCGCCCGCGCCGACGTAGCCGAGGATGGAGGCGGCGCGCACGTTCATCTCAAAGCTGTACGCAGACGGTGGGAGGGAATGGGTCAGCAGAACCTGCGGGGGCACGGCTCCAGAAGGCGCGGAATTTGTCCGCACCGGCGGATTCCAGCGCCTCAAACGGCCCCATGTTGATGGTTTCGATGGATTCGTAGAGCATCTTCGTCACCACGCCGAAGGTGAAGATGACGATGGCGACGGTGCCCGCGAACGTGCCCAGACCGAACACCAGCGCGCGCAGATGCTCGCGATCACCAGCGTCGGCAGCGTGCGGATGATGTTGAGGAATGAAGCGCAGGACGGACAGGGGACCTTGCTGCGGTTGATGTTCGCAGGCCGCGACCACCGCGTAGGGCAGCGCCAGCAGGCAGCCGATCACGCTGCCCATGACGCTCATCTTGATGGTATCCAGCAGCGGGGTGATGACCTTGTTGAAGAAGGACGGATCCGGCTGGAAGATCTGAGAGAGGATTTTCGTGAGCTGGTTGGCGCGCTTGGCGATGATTGCGAGGTTGAAGCCCGTGACATGGACGGAGATCGCCAGCGCGGCGAACACCAGCAGCGCGATCAGCGGCGTGCGGGAGCGCGGGCGGGTGACGGTGTGGCCGTTTTCAAGCGTGATGAGCTCGGGCTTGAAGATACGGTCAAACAGCGGTGTTCTGGCGCCGGGCGCGACGGTTTTCTTCATGGCGCGCCCTCGCCCAGCTTGTTGCCGCCGGCCTGCGGCACGGCGGAGCCGTTGTAAATGCTGTCCAGAATGGCCTGCGTGACCTCGCTGGCCGGGCCGTCGTAGACGGTTTCGCCCGCGCGGATGCCGACCACGCGTTGCGCGTAGCCCAGCGCCAGATCGACGTGGTGGATGTTGATGAGGATGGTGATGTTCATCTCCTCGTTGATGCGCTTGAAATCCGCCATGACCTGATGCGCCGTCACCGGGTCGAGCGCGGCAACCGGCTCGTCGGCGAGGATGATGGAGGGATTCTGGTTGAGCGTGCGGGCGAGCGCGACGCGCTGCTGCTGGCCGCCGGAGAGCTGGTCGCAGCGGATGTAGGCCTTATCCAGAATACCGACCTTATCCAGCGCGGCGGCGAGGGCGGCGAGCTTCTGCTCCTTGTTGAACAGGCCGAAGAGCACGCGGAAGAAGCCCATATCCGGCACCATGGAGGTCAGAACGTTCTTGAGCGCCGTCGCGCGGGTGACGAGGTTGAAGGACTGGAAGATCATGCCGATCTTGCGGCGGAACTTGCGCAGCGCCTTGCCGGAGAGCTTGAAACGTCCGTGTCGTCCACGGTCAATTCGCCCTCGGTGATGTCGATCATGCGGTTGATGGTGCGGATCAGCGTGGATTTGCCCGCGCCGGAGAGACCGATGATGGCGACGAATTCGCCCTGCTCGAACTTGAGGTTGACGTCCTTGAGACCCTTTGACGCCGTTGGGATACGTTTGGAAACGTGCTTAAATTCGATCAAAAGGGGACACACTTCCTTTTTGCAAATGATAGTAGATGGTTTGGGGGACGCTGTCCCAAACCCTGCCGAGGGACAAATCCCTCGGACTCCTTCTTAGTTTCGCGGCGGTTTTGAATCGACCGGGGTATATATCCATTTATCGCGAAGCGATAAATGAAAGGAGGGAAATCCAAGAACCTCAGGTTCTTGGTGGGGCTTTGGGGCAAAGTCCCAATCGCCCCTTTACCTAGAAAAAAGGCGGCTTCCCACAGGGAAGCCGCCCGTTGTGGTGCGGAAATTACTGCGCAACCTTGAGCGCGGCGCGCGCCATCGTAATCGGCGTCGGTCGCCACGGCATAGCCGGTGTGGCTGTACACGCTGAAGATTTCCTGGCCTTCCGGCGTGTTGATGACGTTGATCAGCGCCTGCTGCATCGCCGCGATGAACTCCGGATTGTAAACGTCCGCGTTCGCCTTGGTGATGGACACGGTGTCGTTGTAGATGCCCGGCGTCACGCCGATGACGTTCAGCTCATTCCAGATGGAATCGGTGCGGCCCATGCCGGCCTTGCCGGTCGGGTCAGCTTCGCCGGTGGGCAGAACCCAAGCGGCTTCGTAATCGTTGCGGCCGTCGGCGTAGCAGACGACGATATCAATCCCGCCTCGGCGGCAGCCTGAGCGAACGCATCGCCGTAGCCGGCCAGCGTGATGACGTTCGGCAGATCGGTGATCTTCTTGCCGTAGTGATCCTTGCAGCCAGAGGGTCGGGTAGATGTAACCGGCGGAAGAGGAATTCTTCAGCACAGCCCAGTTGGCCTTGGAGAGGTCATCCCAGGTGAGCTCCTCGCCCGCGTTGACCTTGGCGGCCAGCTCCTTGCCGTAAGCGGAGGGGGCGTGGCGTAGATCAGGGAGCGATAGAAGGTGACCTGCGGGCCGTTCTTGAGGGTCTTGTTGGCCTCACCGTTCCAGGTCTTGGGATCCTCGCTGTCGTTGGAAAGACCCGCGCGGGTGGCGGTCAGGGGATGACGTCCACATCGTCGCTGAACAGCGCGTAGGTGCCGCCCGGCAGCCAGCCCAGATCGACGGTGCCGGCGGCCATGGCCTCGCCGGTCGCCTCGTAGTTGGTGCCGACGGTGATGTTGATATCCTTCACGTCGTAGCCCTGCTCGAGCAGCGCGGCTTGAGCAGCTCCGGCAGATTCTTGGTGCCGGTGATGATCACGTCAAGCGTCCTGGAGGGGACGAACTGGAGCCTCGAGGGTACGATCAATGGAAACAGTGTCGGCCATAGCGGAAATGGCGAAAACGCACATCAGCACGGCCAGGGCAAGGGTCAGGAGCTTTTTCATAGCTAAATCCTCCTTGATGTTTCGCGCGGTTTTTTGTTGACGCATACAGTATATCACAGGCGCTCAGATGAAGGAAGGGGAAAAACGGCAAAAGTTCGGATTTTTTCAAATTCTTAACGGAATGTAAACGGCACGTGAAGCAAATTATGCAAAATGTAAAAATCAGCGCATAAAACCGCATGTATCGGAAAACCGACGCCGCCCGGTTGCGAAACGGGAACAAAAAGCTATAATAAAAATTCGGAAAACGAAGCGGGAATGGACAACGATGAAAAAGGAAAACGACCTTTGGCCGGGATGAGATCGGCGCGTGGTCTGGCGCACGGCGCTGCCATGCTGGCGCAGTTTGTGAGCGTGCTGTCAGCATTGTGGATGGATGTACATCGGCCACATCGCGGGTGTGGGCGAAACGGCGCTGGCGGGCGTGGGCGTCTGCGGCCCGGGTGGTCACGATGGTCGGCCTCGGCGGCGGTGTGGATTTCGTGGGGCGCGTCCCGCTGATGGGCATCCGTATGGGCGAGGGCAGGCCGGAGGAGGCGAGGCGCATCCTGCGGACGGGGTTTTGCATGCTGCTGGCGTTTTTCGCTGGCGATGATGGCGCTGGTCATCCCGCTGCGCGAGCCGATGCTGCGCTTGCTTCGGCGCGAGCGACGCGACCTATCCCTTGTATGCGGACGCCTATTTCACCGTATCTGACGGGCACGGTCTTTGCGCTGCTGGCGGCGGGGCTGAACCAAATGATTATCGCGCAGGGCTTCGCCGCGCAGGCGATGCGGCTGGTGGTGCTCGGCGCGGCGCGAACATCGCGCTCGACCCGGTGTTCATCTTCGCGCTGAACATGGGGTTCGCAGGGCGGCGCTGGCGACGGTATTCTCCCAAATGGCGAGCGCGGGCGGGCGCGGTGATCTTCCTGCGCGGCAGGCGGGCGGCGATTCGGCTGGGCGCGGCGGCCTGAGCCTGGCGGCGCGAAAGATTCTGACGCTCGGCTTTACGCCGTTCGCCATCATCGCGCTATCGATAACGTGATGCTCATCGCCATGAACGCGGTGTTGCAGCGCTACGGCGGCGCGCTGGAGGGCGACCGGCTTGTGACCTGCGCGGTGATCGCCCAGAGCTTCATGCTGGTGATGACGATGCCGCTGGGCGGCATTTCGGCGGCACGCAGTCCATCCCTCGTATAATTACGGCGCGCGGCAGTTTGGGCGCGTTCGGGACGCGCAGAAAAAGATCTTCCTGGCTGTGCATGGGCTTCACGGCGATCATGTTCGTGCTGGCGCGCGCCGCGGGGCCGCTGCTGTTCGTGCGCCTGTTCACGAAGGACGCGCAGGTGGTCAGGAAATCTCCGGGGCGATTCGCGTGTGCACGCTGGCGGGATTCCGCTGGGCGCGCAATATGAAATCGTGGATTTGGCTTCACGGCGCTGGGGCAGGTCAGGCTTTCGTTCCCGCTGTCCTTCCTTCCGCAAGGCCGTGTATTTTGCGGGCGCTGTTCATCCTGCCCGCGTGCTTCGGCGCGAGGGCGGCGTTTTATGCCGAACCGGTCAGCGACGTTCTTGGCCCGCTGGCCTCGGCGATTGCGTATAAGCTCTGCATCGGCCCCGTGCGCTCAGCGACGGCCATGCCCGCGTTTGACGAACCACCAAGGAGGAAAAACCATGAATATTCCCGCTTTTTTGACGGAAAGACTCACGGCGCAGTATGGCGTGAGACGGCGCGGCGCATTGCGGCGGGCTTTGGGGCCGGGCGGAAGACCACCCTGCGCGTCAATCGCCTGAAAGCCGAACCCGCGCAGATTGCGGCCGCGCTTGCGGACGCGGGCATTTCGGCGCGGCGCGTGCCCTGGAGCGAGGATGCGCTGGTGCTCGAAGGCGCGGGCGAGGCCGCGGTGGCCGCCCTGCCGATGTTTGAAAACGGCGATGACAAAAGCTATTCTCCCCCCGAAGGGGGGGGAGAATAACCCTTTCCCAAATGAAAGAATAGCTGAATTTCTTGATTTTGCTATTCAAGCCAAGTTTGCTTATGTCAACAAGCTTTGCTTATGTCAACAAGCTTTAATTTGGTTTGTCGGCAATAAAAAGCCGACCATTGCGTAGCGGCAGGCTGGACACTGTTCCTTAAAACTTCGGTTGAAAGGAGGTGGAAGCCATGTCGAACCTTCTGCTTGTGATATCCGGCGTTTGCATTGTGGCCTATGTGCTGCGTGAAACGCTGGAAGATCTGCAAAAAGAAAATGAGCAGCCATGATCCAGAACATCATGGCCGCTCGAATAAGCAGGGCTAAGCCCATTTGAAAGCCTGCTGCTATGCTTTGATTATAGCATTGTTTCGGCTGCTCGTCAAGGGCGGCCGATTGTTCTTTTCATTGGCGCTCATTCTTCGCGAATCAGCCCGATCAGCAGCTTGAGCGACGGGGAAAGGTATTTGTTTCGGTGCCAGACGATGTGGCAGGTGCGCACGAGCGACGCGCCTTCAATCGGGCGCGTGAGCACCGCGCCGGACGCCAGCGCGCGGCGCACCAGCCGTTCCGGCAGAATCGAAAGCCCAATGCCCGCCGCGACCGCGCGCACCAGCGCCTTCCGTGCTGGCGCTCTCCCAGAGGGGCGAGACGGACAGATCGTGCGCCTCAAAGACCGTATCCAAAAAGGCGCGGCCGGAGCTGCCCTTTTCCCGCAGAAGCAGATCGCAGGCCGCCACATCCGCGAGGGTGAGGCGGTTCTTTCTGCAAAAGCGCGTGATTCGGCGGGAGGATGAGCACCAGCTCATCGCGGGAAAACGGCTCGCCGGTCAGGTCGCGATGCTCAATCGGCGCTTCGATCATGGCCAGATCGAGGCGGTTATCCAGCAGCATCTCCTGAGCGTATCGACGTTGGCGACGGTGGCCTGCAGGCGCAGGCTCGGCCGCTCCTGCTTCATGCGGCGCACAACGCCGGGCAGCTCGGTAGTTGCCCAGCGTGATGCTCGCGCCGATGCGCAGCATGCCGCGCTCGTCGCCGTCGCTCAGCTCGCGCTCCATCTGGTCGAACGTATCGACGATGTGCACGGCGTAGGCGCGCATGCGCCGCCCGCTGTCGGTCAGATAGAGCCGCTGGTTCAGCCGCTCGAACAGACGAACGCCGTATACCTGCTCGATTTCATGGATGGAGCGGGAGACGGCGGGCTGGGTCATGTGGGTTTTTTCCGCGCGGGTGACGTTCATCGTGCGGCAGACCTCCAAAAGATGCGGATGTGGCGGATGGTCACGGCAATCGCTCCTATCATATCGAAAATGATATGGCTCTGATGAAATAATAGCATTTTACACGCGATAATGCAAGCGATAAGATAGAAAGGAATGGGAACGGAGAGAAGGCGGAAAAGGCGGAGCGCCGACCGTCCTCCCCGAAGGAGGTTAATGACTTGGATACGAAAATCAAGGCGGTGAGCCTGAAAAAGCGGCTGGTGACGCTGTTTTTTCCATGCTCTCCATCAGCACGTTCACGTTTGGCGGCGGCTTTGTCATCGTGACCCTGATGAAACGGCGGTTCGTCGATGATCTGGAATGGCTCGACGAAAACGAAATGCTGGATATGACGGCGATTGCGCAGTCGTGCCCCGGCGCGATTGCGGTCAACGGCGCGATTCTCGTCGGCCAGCGCGTCGCGGGCGCGGCGGGCATCATCGTGGCGACCGTCGCGACGATCATTCCGCCGATGGTGATTCTCTCGCTCGTGTCGTATTTCTACGCGCTGTTCGCGGATAACCCGTATGTGGCGGCGGTGCTCGCGGGCATGCAGGCGGGCGTGGCGGCGGTCATCGTGGACGTGGTGCTCAACCTCGGCATGGGCGTCGTCAAGACCAGGCGCTGGCTGCTGGATGTCATCATGGTCGCGGCGTTCGCGGCGGCGATTTCCGGCGTGAACGTGATCTATATCATTTTGACCAGCGGCGTGATCGGCGTGATCTGCGCGATTGCGGGAAGGGGGAAGAAAGCCCATGCTGCTTGATTTGTTTCTCTGCTTTGTGCAGGTCGGCCTGTTTTCAATCGGCGGCGGCTACGCGGCCATGCCGATGATACAGGCGAAGGCCGTCGAACACTATCACTGGCTGACGATGGGCGAATTTACCGATTTGATGACCATCGCGGAGATGACCCCGGCCCGATCACCGTCAATTCCGCGACGTTCGTCGGCATCCGCATGGCGGGGCATACCGGGCGCGCTGGTGGCGACGATGGCTGTATCCTGCCGTCGCTGATTATCGTGTCGCTGCTCTCGTGGCTGTATGAAAAATACCGCAGCATGGACGCGATGCAGGCGGTGCTGGCCTGCCTGCGCCCGGCGGTCGTGGCGCTGATCGCCTCCCGCGGCGCTGACGATTCTGCGGGTGGTCGTGTTCGCGGGCGGTCATGGCGCCGAGGCGGTGCAGATGCTCTACGTCGCGCTGTTTGCCGCTGCGCTGTCGTGCTGCGCGTCAAACACAGCAACCGATTCTGGTGATGGTCTGCTGCGGCGCGGTTTCGCTGATCGCCAAGTTCATCGCGGGGTGAGCGCGCCGCTTCTGAAAATGACAAAAAAGGCGCGTCCAATTTCGGCAACGCGCACGAAATCTTTCGTTTCTTCTCTAAAACCCCTTGCGAATGAAGCAGAGCGTGATATCCTCTTTATTATATGAACACAGGGACAAGGGGGCGATGGATGGATACGATTGATAGGAAGATTTTGACCATCCTTGGGGCAGCAAAAACGGCGCGCACCCTGCCTCCAAGGTGTGATTAAGCCGAATGTGTTTCTCTCCTCCGGCGGTCAGCGCGCGCATCGAGCGGTTGGAATCGGCGGGCTATATTCAGGGCTATCAGGCGCAGCTTTCCTGCGCGGCGCTGGGCTACCAGATCAAGGCGTTTATCAGCCTGGAGGTGGAGCCGAGCCAGAAGCCGGAGTTTTACCCGTATATCGAGGGCTGCCCGAACGTGATGGAGTGCAACTGCGTGACGGGCGATTATTCCATGTTCATCAAGGTGTTTCCACACGACGCAGGAGCTGGATCAATTCATCAACCAACTGCATCGGTTCGGCAGAACGCGCACGCAGATCGTCTTTCCACCCCGGTGGAGCATCGCGGCATTCCCGCGATGGATCCGGAGGAAAAACGAGTAACGCGATGGATTGCCGTTGCCTTGGCCAATGACGCAAAAAACCGGAGCTGACGCAGAAGCGCTCTGAATAAAGAAAGCGAACGAGATCATTCGAAAGGATGTTCGAGCTCGCTTTCTTTGATGCAGGAAAATGCGCGAGGCGCAAGGTGTTAACTCCGTGTCAAATCCGCGGCATAATCTTATTCAAACAACGATAATTCAGCTGGCCAATTGAGCAAAAGCGATTCTGCACAAATGTGGGCGCGCAATGCGCGCCCCTTTACGGGTACGCCGGTACAATGTGCGCTCGCTTTTTTCTGCAATATTGTAGGGCGCACATTGCGCGCCCGTTACCGGAATCTGTGTGCATAATTTCGTGATTTGCTCATTTACTGTAATTCGCTTGAATTTGCTTAAATAAGCTATCACGTTTTTAAGTCGGATTTTCCCTTTGTAATACAAGGAATAAAGGATTCCAGTAAGAACTGAACCACGGTGCTGGTGGCGGGGTCGAACCTGCACGTCCTGCGGACACGGATTTTGAATCCTGGCGTCTGCCAATTCCACCACAATCCGGCATGGGGAATAACAGACTTTAGTATAGCCAATTATTTGCTCAAAGTCAAGGGGAAACGCGAATTTCAACCGAGCAGATCGGAGATAATGGTCGCTGGGTCAGGCGGGCGTGATGCTCATGCTCGCGGTAGCGGCGCAAGGCCTTGGTCGTCGCCTCCGCGACAGAGGTGTCTGATTCCCCTCGCAGGAAAGAAGAGCAATAACAAAGAAATGGTGATAATGACAAGCGGCATAAACGCGATGAAGCTTCCTTTCCACAGTTGATGCGTGTATGAAAACGTCCGGGAGGTTTCCGGAAGCAGGAGCGATTATAGCATGTTTTTGCGGCGAAAGAAAGGACGCAGTTCATTAGAGATGGAAATGATGATTTTGATAGCGGCGCATAATAAAACAACATGAAAAGAAGTACGGCAAGAGAGCGGCGGAGGATACATCCCTTCTAAAATGGTGGGCTGAGAAATGATGATCGGCAGAGCAGGCGACAGCCGATCTGCGATGCCATTACGCTCGGCATTTTTTGGCGGTGGCGGCGGCGGTCTGCACGCTGCTGACGCACACATGGGCGACAGCGACAGCGCGGTGCCGATGGTCTTTATGCTGGCGGTGCTGCTGGTCGCCCGCCTGACGGATGGTTTTTTGTTCAGTCCTTGGTGGGCGACGGTGGTTTCCGTCATCGGCGTGGAATTATGCGTTCACCTATCCGTATTTCGGCGTTCACTCCTCACGATCACCGGCTATCCGCTCACGTTTGTGACGATGTTCGCCGTTTCCTGATCGTCGTCGGCATGCTGACCGATCAGGTGAAGCGGCAGGAGCGCGTGAAATCGAAGCGGAGAAGGGAAAAGATGAAGGCGAACCTGCTTCGCTCCGTGTCGCATGATCTGCGCACGCCGCTGACCTCGATCATCGGCTCGCGTCCTCCGCCGTGCTGGAAAACTACGACCAGTTCAGCGACGAAGTGAAAAAGTTTGATCGGCCATGTTCGCGACGACGCGCAGTGGCTGGTGCGGCTGGTGGAAAACATGCTGTCCATCACGCGGTTCAACGAGGGCGCGGTGCAGATTGACAAGGTGCCGCAGGCCATGCGGAGGAAATCGCCGCGGAGGGGCCGGAAAATGGGCAAATTCAAAAGCGGTTCAACACGCTGCCGGTTCGCGTCAGCGTGCCGGACGAATTGCTGATGGTGCCGATGGATGCGACGCTGATCGAACAGGTGCTGATTAACCTGATGGAAAACGCCGTGCTCCACGCGGAAGGCGCGACGGAAATCGAGCTTCGGATTCGGCGGGGAGGGCGATCTGGCGCAATTCCAGCGTACTGGATAACGGCGGCGCGGCATCGAGCCTGCCGTGCTGCCGAAGCTGTTTGAAGAGATGTTTCCCCATGCGGGCGAGCTGCGCGGCGACGGGCGGCGGAGCATGGGCATCGGGCTTTCGGTCTGGGTATGAGTATCTGGGGCGCACGGCGGCAAAAATGAAAGCGAAAAATCGAGCGACGGGCGGCGCATGCGTTTCTGTTTGTGCTGCCGCTGGGGGAGGAGAATAAACGATGGCTGTACGAGGAAAAGTGCTGATTGTTGAGGATGACCGCGCCATTTGCAGCTTTATGCGCCGGGTGCTGAGGCCAACGGCTATGAATCCATCATCGTGGGCACGGGGCGCGAGGCGCTGAGCATGCTCACCTCGCATTGACCGGATGTGGTGATTCTCGATCTCGGCCTGCCGGATATGGACGGTATGGACGTGCTGACCCAGCTGCGCGCATGGTCGCTGATGCCGGTGGTGGCTCGTCTCCGCGCGGACGGGACGAGCGCGAGAAGGTGCGCGCGCTGGACGCGGGCGCGGATGATTACATCACTCAAGCCGTTCGGCGCACATCCGAGCTGCTGGCGCGTCTGCGCACGGCGATCCGCCATACGCGCACGACGAGCGGCAACGCGAGCATCGCGAAGGAAAACCGCTTTAGCCGCGCGCGGGCTGGTCATCGACTATGACAAATACCGCGTGTATATCGACGGGCGCGATGCGGGGCTGACGCAGAACGAATTGCTGGTCGCGCTGCTGGGGCGCTTCGCCGGGCGCGTGCTGACCTATGATTACCTGATTCTACGCGCGAAAATCTGGGGGCCGACAAGGCATATGACAACCAGATCCTCCGCGTGAACATGGCGAACATCATTCCGGAAGATCGAAAAACCGCTGAGCCGGAATACATCTTCACGGAGGTCGGCGGGATATCGAATGATCGAGGGAGACGGAAAAAGGCTTTGCCGCGAACGGTTGGGATTCTGGCGGCAAAGCTTTTATATAAGAAGACATGAGCGGAACGTTATAATAAAGTCAAACTTAGAAAAAAGACGAAACGCTTTTTGAATCTTAAAATGAGGAAAAGAAAACAAATAAATGCAGAAAACATTCAAAATAGCGAAATTAACCATCAAAAACGCAGAAAATCAAAATTCCTCTCATAAATCGTCAGACGTCAGGGCGTATAATACGCACAGATTGACAAAAAGAAACGTCGAGCGGATGTTTTTGGTCGATCGGAGACGTCAAAAATCGACGACCGAGGGCACAGCCGAGAAAAACAGGAGGAATAGAGGATGGCTCGTTTCACTCTTCCCCGCGATTTGTATCACGGCAAAGGAGCGCTGGAAGCGCTCAAAACAACTGAAGGCAAGCGCGCGATGATTTGCGTCGGCGGCGGGCTCGATGAAGGCTTCGGCTTCGACAAAAACCAGCAGTATTGGAAAAAGCGGGCATGGAGGTCGAGCTTTACGGCATCGGAGGCGGACCCGTCCGTGGAGACCGTGATGAAGGCGCGCGGCCGCGATGGCCAGTTCCAGCGGATGGATTATCGCCATGGGCGGCGGCCCCGATCGACGCGGCGAAGGCCATGTGGATCAAATATGAATACCCGGTGTACGTTTGAGGACATGCAAGGTCTTCGGCCTGCCGAAGCTGCGCCGCAAAGCGCGTTTCTGCGCCGTTTCCTCCACCTCCGGCACGGCGACCGAGGTGACGGCGTTCTCCATCATCACCGATTATTCCAGGCATCAAATACCGATTGCCGATTTTGAAATCACGCCCGGACGTGGCCATCGTCGATCCGGAGCTGGCGGAGACCATGCCCAAGAAGCTGGTTGCGCACACCGGCATGGACGCGATGACCCACGCCACGAGGCGTATGTCTCCCCACCGCGAATCTGCACTTCACCGATCCGCTGGCGATTCACGCCATCGAGATGATATGAAGCGATCTCGTGCCGAGCTACAACGGCGACATGGCCGCCCGCGACCGCATGCACAATGCGCAGTGTCT
>VOFI01003658.1_pt1 | contig 26237 bp, 28 predicted proteins | sample 5384131 | NCBI WGS metagenome assembly VOFI01 (sample SAMN12384728, study PRJNA508395) | human gut metagenome | isolation source: healthy gut H | host: Homo sapiens | reverse complement strand
TTCTGCCGGCACTTGGGGACACTCCTCGGCGCGCCAGAGCCGGTCGCCTGGGGATGGAGAGGCCATTTTGGCCCTTGGCGGTCAGTCGGGGCGAAACTAGAAGATCTTTTCCGATTCGCGGCTGTTCATGCTTGTAGAGCATCTAAAAACAATAGGATGTTATTCTGGAATATGCCGGGTGCGTGAACTTGCCTGTCTTAGCCTTAATAAGGTATAGGGGAGTTTGGCTCAGGGGTTCCGTGTTGTTCTTCAGCGCAGTATTGTGGGACAGATTTGCTGAGATTGGCGCCTTACACCGCAGAGCGCACGGAAGGCTCTCGATTTGTGTTCTGGCCCCAGAATACAGGGCCTGATACTTACCAGCTGTGGCATGGATGTAACATCTGTAGAAATCAACCCTTTTGTTGTCGACCTTTGTAAGAAAAAAACACTGCCATCAACTCTTTGGATGACGAAACTAGGGTGCTTGAGGGGCTGCCGATTCCGGATGAGATTCCTTATCCCTTCGTTTGAGATGGAGGACAATCGGGTCTGGATAAACACTTCGTATTCTTAAGGGTGGCGATACGCATTTTAGAGAAAAACGGTAAATACTGCTAATAGGGGTGACGACGATGGTGCGGGGGCGACCCGCGATGCTCTCATCAATACGTCGGATACTTGGGAAATCAGGTCTAGATGCATGTATGATGATGCTGTGTGGCTATTCAATTAATCCGCGTTCCGAATGGGTGCAGGGTATAGCTGCGACATCGTATGCTTTTGACCCGGCGCGATACTCAGATATTTCTGAGGCGGTTGACGAAGTTTATACGCACTATGCCGCGCAAGGCGTTTCGGAAGTTTGCACATCTACGTTACGGGCTTAGGTTTCTTCAAGCGAGCAGGCCGGTTGCGTTATTTCGAGCGATTTTTTCTAGTCTAGACGACAAAGGCAAAGGATTTGATGGGTATAAAACGCGGACGTTTGTGGGCGGATGCTCAAATCTATTGTGGCAATCGGGCGGTTGAAAAAGATATTTCAACCGCCCGATTGCCAGGTTCGTCGGAGGAGATGTCCGATTCCGACTCTCTTGTAGGAAGAGCTTGAGATCGTATTGGCCCAAGGCAATCTTAAAGCAGTCTCATTGGCAAAATCTTCGCTCCTGTTGTGTTGAGGTGTAAGGTATCAGTGATTGATGTTTTGTGGCGGGTAGATTGGGGCCTTCCTTGATTCGATGCGTTCTTCTCGAGGTTCATCAGAGCAAAGGGGGCTTTCGTCTTCATTGCTATCACGGTGATTGGAACCGCTCTCTCCTATGCCATGCCATACGTGAACGGAAATTCTTAGATTTTCTTCTCGGTAACCGCAGCGAAAGAGACGCCGTACTCTTCGCGCTCCTGGTTGCGTCAATAGGAGTTTTCTCCACCCTCTTTACTTATTTTGCAGGAACACTTTCCATTCGCATAACCACGAGACTTTCCTTTGATCTTCTCAGGGAGGCCGTCTTGCGTTTTGAAAGAGACGATTACTTGGTGAGTCGGACCATCGATCCAGCCTATACAACGCAACGGATTATTTCCGACTCCAGCGTGGTCTCATCCTTCGTTTTGGCGAATTTTATCAGTGCGCCGCTGTCCATTGTAGCCATTCCCATCGTATTGCTTATCATATGGTCAATTGATTCAACTCTCGCGGTGTTTTCCATCATTCTCCTCATCGTGTATTTCTGTGTAATTACTGGGTTGAGGAAACTTTTGTATAGGGTCACGTATGAGAAGAAAGAGGCGGACAGCGCCTTTACGCCGCAATTGCATCGCAGCTTAATCAGATTCTCAACATTCAACTGACATCTTCGTACGGCAAGAGCGAACAAGCGCTCGACGCTGGGTTTAAGAGCTATTTTCCCAAAGTTTTGCGCTCCGGAAAGCTATCATATTCTCTGACATCGCTCGATGGTCTTTTCGCAGCGTTGTTTCAAGCGGTGATACTTGTTGTTTCCGGAGTACGAATCATTAACGGAACTATGTCAATAGGCGAGTACACTATCATCGGTACATACTTCGCGGTTCTCTTTAAGACTTTGAAAAGTATGATGTCATTGTTCAAATCCTATCAAGATGCCAAAGCATCATGGGATAGGACGGCTATCGCGACGAGAGAAAAGGAGAGATCGGGGGTGGAATCGGACCGATTTAGCTAAACTCGATGAAATAAATGACATTTCGGTATCTGATTTGGAATTCTCGGTTGCCCTTCCAGACGGATCTGTCCGAGAGGTCCTCGGCGGGTTTTCTTTCAAGTTTTCCGGTCCGGTACATATTGCATAGTTGGGGAAAACGGAAGAGGCAAGACGTCACTTCTTTACTTGATGCTCGGGCTATACTCATCGAAAGGCAAAGTAAAAATACAACGGCGTGCCAATCGAAGAATGCGACTTGGATTACATACGTGCGAGAGATATCGTGCTGCCCACAGTCGTGCTTCGCGCCGGACGAAACGGTGAAAGAGCTGTTAGAGTATTTCGACACGCCCTTTCTTCCTATCACCGGGGTGTAGATGGCCTACTTTCTCTGGAAAACAGCGTGAAGGAGTTGCTCGGGAAACGTTGCTCCGCGCTTTCGGGCGGTGAGCTGCGCCGAGTGTACTTATGGTCGGCGATTTCACGCAAGTCGTCAGTTTTGGTACTCGACGAGCCCACGACTGGGTTAGACGCTGTAAGCCGCGCCGAGCTTGCGGCCTATGTTAAGCGCAACAAAGCAAAGCCAGCTGATCATCATTGTCTCTCACGATGACGAGATGGTCGGCGCGGTAGAAGGGGTAGTGGATTTAGGCAGCATGTACCGGGGTAAATGCTGACAAGTGTAGTGCTACCCAACTGACAGAGATAACAAAAAGCGATGCAGATGCACGTAGCATTCAGTCGGTTCGGACTCGGTGCCTTCACGCCATCGCAACGCTTTCAGATATAGTTCTCATTCTCTTACTAAAGGAAACTTTAGTCTACGTTGTCTTGTCGAGACAGAGGTGAAGCGAAGTGTTGTCGCGACGTATCTTATTCCAGGTGGCTCAGTAAGAATCACACCAAAAGTGTACTTTACAATTCTCGTGTCCCACGGACAACATGAGCTGAGCATTGAGGTTCCACCCTTTGCTGCAACTACACGGGGTTGGACGGCAATGAATATGCCGGGCCGCATGCCACGCGCAGCGGGGGTCCATGCCCCAGTATGTTGCCTACAGCAGCCTCGATGTCCACGCACACATCATTCTGCCTTCGCGTTCAATCCATTTGCCGGAGAGTGCGAGGGTTGCCAGGCCGTAGAATTCGAGCCGAACAAATGAAATGCGGTATCAGCGCATAGGATTAAACTGACGATTGCTTTGCACTGAGAATACGCTTGGAAAGCCGCTATGGGTGGCGGCCCGGGTTAAATAGAGAAGCCCGTCCGATCACTTTCATGTGGCGAACGGTCGGGCTTCTATTCCACTTGCCAATGCTCGGCTCATATTGGAAGAAAGCTACGCTAATGTTTGCGTGACACTCCTATTTTCTCCGAAGAAAGAGTCGGATAATGAAGAATAGAATTAAAAAAAAGGTGCCAGATATAACGCAAGTATAAAGGCTAATCCAACGAGACCTTGCAATAATGGCATAACTCCTCCCAGACACGAGATTTTGGTATTTGTTCCCATCTTATTCTGAATTGGACCAAATAGTTCCCTAGCCACAAAACTACTCGTCAACTGGATCGCACCAATCTGCTGGCAAAACACAGCTTGATTCTTTATCGACATAGCACCAATCCGCAACAGGGCACTCGGCGATGTCGTAAAAATTGCATATATCAACTCCAAGACAACAAGGCTCAACGGGAGGATGTTCATTTGAACCAACAGGATGGATATGCTTCATAACAGCTCCTCACCTTAATCAATTAGAGACTACGTTTGATCAATGCCACAGTGATCTACAACGCAGATGCTGCCGCCATCCATGTCATAGTCGCAGTAATCGTATGCACCACAGCCATCTGCTTTATCATAAACAGTACAGATGTCAGTAATGCCCAAGAGGCAGTCAAAAGACATCGGCTTCACGCCTGCCTCGTCGCCACTTCCTGGATTAATCGGATGAATATGCTTCACGACTACCTCCCTTTGAGTGCAGAAAAACCTCAATATTGTGTGTATAACAAACCAAGATGTCTAGTTCACCATATTTCTAGAATGGTTTCGGCGAACGTAGCAATAAGCTTCGCAGACGGTAATCAGAAGAACGAACACCTCCCACAATGGTGACAGCAATGCGCTGAACCGCTTATTCCGATACAGTAGCTTCTCGTTGATTTTTCTCCTGCGAAGATGAGTGGCGGGAAATAAGGTCAAAAAAGCCATCTCGTAGCACATTTTTCTATATTCACATGATGCAGGGGTGTAGACTCTTGGGCAAGTAGCCGTGCTCGCCTGCAGCCTGGGTCCGGTGGCCATGCTCCGCCCGCCGCCCGGCACCTCTTCCCAGACTCAGCCGGACGGTCGGTCCGTCTATTCCGTTTTTCCTCTAGGCTAGGCCAGCGGGGCATCGCCCCTCTCGGCGCGCGCCCTCTCGATGAGCCCCGGCGTCAGGTCGAGATCGCCGAGCGCCACGTCCTCCACGCCGTAGGCGTCCAGCAGCGCCGCCGCGTCCTCCCCGAGCATCGCCCTGAAGGCGCGCGCGGGCGTCGAGAAGCCGAGCGCGCCGCGGGGCTCGGAGTTCACGTGCGACATGGCCAGCGCCAGGTCCGCCGGGACGAGCCGGTCGAACCTGATTCCGGCGCCCTTGGGCAGCAGCTTCCTGATCTCGACGTGGTTGCGCTCGCAGGCGCCCTTCTGGTCGCTGCGCCTGGGGTCGCAGTAGAACAGCCTCGTCTCGCCCGGCCCCTCGCCGACGAGGTCCGCGATCGCCCGCTCGTCGGAGAACTCCGTGCCGTTGTCGGTGAGCACGGCGCGGAAGACCCTGCCCATGCCGTCGGCGCCGAGGACCTCCCTGATATCGCCCAGGGCGGCCGCGACGCGCCCGGCGGTCTTCTCCGCCAGCGGCAGCGCGAGCTGGAGCCTGCTGGGGCGGTGCAGCAGCGTGAGCAGGCAGGCGGAGTCCTCCCGGGCCCCCTTGACGGTGTCCATCTCCCAGGCCGCGGCGCATGCGTCCTCCCCGAGGGCGAGGAACGCGGCATGCGACCTGCGGGCGGAGTGGCGGGTCGCCGCCCGGCCGGCGGCGCGCTTCCTCGGCCTGTAGCCGACCTTGCGCCTGAGCTCCATGTTGGTCATGCCGTCGTAGCCCGCCGAGACCCAGCGGTAGATGGTCGACGGCGACAGGTCCACCGGGCCGCCGTTGCGCGCCGCCATCTGCTCGGGCGACAGCCCCCGGCGCAGGCAGTCCCTTATCGCCTCCAGCCTGGCCGCCGCGGCGGGCTCGTCGGCGTCTATCCCGCGCCTGGACGAGACGAGGACCGAGTCGGCGCACAGCTGCGCGGCCCGGGCCTCGTAGAAGACGTGGGGACGGCGCTTGCAGTCGATCGCGCGGTACCGCCCGCACCCGTTGCAGCAGCGCGGCCATGCGGCCAGGCGCGGACAGGCCGCCGACAGGTCGGCGGAGGCGTCCACGCGCTCGCCGCGCCTGGCCTTCGGCGCCGTCACGAACCTGTGCGACGCCACCTCGGCGCTCACCGTCGAGGGCGACCTGCCCAGCTCCCTCGCGATCTCCCTGCACGACGCCCTGCGCTCCAGCATCCTCTGGACCGTGTCCCGCTCGTGCCTCGTGAGCCTTCCGTAGGACCTCGGGACCGCCCTCGCGGAGCCACTCTTCTTCTTTCCGGACATGCTAAAAAAAACCACCAGCGGGGATTCGGTGTGCGGCCCAATCGGACTCCCAAAAGGTTCTATTTGAGACTGGCAAGCTTTTGTGTTGTTGGCACTTCGACAGCGCTCTTTATTCCAACATGGAGCCTCGCAGTTTGAGTCGACTTGCCTCTGGAAGGTCCGATCTTAACTTGATTTAGGATGAAAACAGATTACAGGCGCGCTCCTCTAGAAAGAAAGGAAACCAATCGCCGCCTTTCACCAGGAAAGTTTTATAGCCCACCTCGAGCAAAATGAAAGATGCGAGAGCGATTGGGGAACAACGCGAATCTCCCCTTTTGGGTGGGAGCGAGCCTTCAGCCACCGGCGAACGACTCGCCCTGGGTCAGAATCTGGAAGTGGTGCCGGGCCGCTTGGGCCTCCCCGGTGACTTCGTGGGGCTTACCTGCCTGACGTCGAGGAGTACATCCGCAAGATTCGTTCCCTATGCCGTTTGCTCTCACGCCCGCCTTAGTTCCAAGTCGGGCGAGCCGCCGCGCTCATGCGACCCGTGGCGGCGACACGTCGACGCCGCGCTCGCTGAGCACATCTTCGGTCGCGGGCGAGCACGAGGTCGCGCCGGCGCATCCGCTGGGACTGCTGTGCGTGCAAAACGGCTACGTGGTGAGCGTCCCGCGCTGGATTCAGCCGAGTGAGGAAGGCGTTGAGATCGGCGCGCTGGCAACGGGGGAGGGCGGCATCACCGACGACGTCTCGGCCCGCCATGCCCATATCTGGTGCGATGCTCAAAATATCTGGCACGTCGAGGACTTGTCGTCCACCAACGGAACCATGGTGGTAAACGGCGCGACGAACGTCTGCATCCAGGTCGAGCCCGGCCGCTCCGCTCAGCTCAACCCCGGCGACGAGCTCAGACTTGGCGAATCCACCACCTACGCTATCCTCCTCGGCGTCGGCGCCCTCTAGTCGGCAGATGGGGACGTTCCTTTTATGCCGGCACTCCGGGACACTCCATGGCGCGCCAGGCCAATCGCCCGGGGATGAAGCGGCCATTTTGGCCCTTGGCGGTCACCCGAGGTAAACCTTTACCGCCCACCTATATTTGCCGAAATTACACTTGGCGGCGGGGTACAATAAACCCGCATGCGGATTTCCGTTGCGGGTGCCTCCCATCGCCGGGGCGTGCCCGGGAGCATCCGGCATGCGGCCTTTGCGGCGCTCGGTCATGTGCAAGACGGGCGGTCGGGTCTGTGGGGCGCATCAGCTGGCCCTCGCCTCGGCATGCCTTCTCTCCACGCCATGTACCTGCTGCTGAGCCTGCCTGCCAGATGATTGGAAGCAACAGCGAAAATCCCATCACGCCAACATCCCGGCGATCGCCGGGGCCTGTATACCTATATGAGAGGAGAGGGGTATATGGCGCGTAAGTTTAAGTCTATGGACGGCAACGAGGCGGCCGCATATGTTTCGTATGCGTACACCGAGGTAGCGGGAATCTATCCCATTACGCCGTCCAGCCCGATGGCCGACCATGTCGACCAGTGGGCGGCCCAGGGTCGCAAGAATATCTTCGGCACCCCGGTCAAGGTCGTCGAGATGGAGTCCGAGGCAGGTGCAGCCGGTACCGTTCACGGTTCGCTGGGCGCCGGTGCTCTGACCACCACCTACACGGCTTCTCAGGGTCTGCTCCTGATGATCCCGAACATGTACAAGATCGCGGGCGAGCAGCTCCCGGGCGTCTTCCACGTCTCCGCGCGTTGCGTCGCTTCCCACGCCCTGAACATCTTTGGCGATCACTCCGACGTCATGGCCTGTCGTCAGACCGGCTTCGCCATGCTCGCCGAGGGCAACGTCCAGGAGGTCATGGACCTCTCGCCGGTGGCTCACCTTGCCGCCATCGAGGGTAAGACCCCGTTCCTTAACTTCTTCGACGGCTTCCGCACCAGCCACGAGATCCAGAAGGTCGCCATGTGGGACTACAAGGATCTGGCCGAGATGTGCGACATGGACGCCGTCCAGGCTTTCCGCGATCACGCGCTCAACCCTGAGCACCCGCACACCCGCGGCAGCCACGAGAACGGCGATATCTTCTTCCAGAACCGCGAGGCCTGCAACAAGGTCTACGACGAGCTTCCCGCCGTCGTCGAGGGGCTACATGAAGAAGATCAACGAGAAGCTCGGCACCGATTACGGCCTGTTCAACTACTACGGCGCTCCCGATGCCGACCGCGTCGTCGTGTGCATGGGCTCCTTCTGCGACGTGCTCGAGGAAGTCATCGACTACCTCAACGCTCACGGCGAGAAGGTCGGCCTGGTCAAGGTTCGTCTGTTCCGCCCGTTCTCCATCAAGCACTTCGTCGACGTTCTCCCCGAGACCGTCCAGAAGATCGCCGTCATGGACCGTACCAAGGAGCCGGGTTCCATCGGCGAGCCGCTCTACCAGGACGTCGTCTCCGCTCTCTACGAGGCCGGCAAGACGGGCATCAAGGTCGTCGGCGGCCGTTATGGCCTGGGCAGCAAGGACACGCCTCCCGCGTCCGCGTTCGCTGTCTTCGAGGAGCTCAAGAAGGACGAGCCCAAGCGCGAGTTCACCATCGGCATTGTCGATGACGTGACCAACCTGAGCCTGCCCGAGGCCGAGGATACGCCCAACACCGCAGCCCCCGGCACCATCGAGTGCAAGTTCTGGGGTCTGGGTGGCGACGGTACCGTCGGCGCCAACAAGAACTCGATTAAGATCATCGGCGACCACACCGACAAGTACGTCCAGGCCTACTTCCAGTACGACTCCAAGAAGACCGGCGGCGTCACCGTCTCGCACCTGCGCTTTGGTGATTCCCCGATTCGCTCGCCGTACTACGTGACCAAGGCCGACTTTGTCGCCTGCCATAACCCCAGCTACATCGTTAAGGGCTTCAAGATGGTCCGCGACGTCAAGCCGGGCGGCACCTTCCTGGTCAACTGCCAGTGGAGCGACGAGGAGTTCGCCGAGCACATGCCCGCCGTGGCCAAGCGCTACATCGCGAACAACAACGTCAACGTCTACCTGATCGACGCTATCGACCTGGCGGCTAAGGTCGGCATGGGCAAGCGCACCAACACGGTGCTCCAGTCTGCCTTCTTCGCGCTGGCCAAGGTTCTGCCCGCCGAGGACGCCCTGCAGTACATGAAGGACGCGGCTACCAAGTCTTACATGAAGAAGGGCCAGGCTATCGTCGACGCCAACCACAAGGCCATCGATGCCGGCGCTACCGCTTTCCGTAAGTTCGAGGTTCCGGCCGACTGGGCTACCGCCGAGGATGTCGCTCCCGTCGAGCTCTCCGAGGAGACCAAGTCCGCCATCGCCCAGCAGGTCAAGAACCTGCTCGAGCCCATCGATCGCATGGATGGCGACAGCCTGCCTGTTTCCGCCTTCGTCGGTTGCGCCGACGGACAGTTTGAGCTGGGCGCCTCCGCATACGAGAAGCGCGGCGTCGCCGTGGTCGTTCCTCACTGGGACGAGACCAAGTGCATCCAGTGCAACCAGTGCGCCTATGTGTGCCCGCATGCCACCATCCGTCCGTTCGCGATGACCGAGGACGAGGCTGCCGCCGCGCCCGAGGCTACCCGCACGCTCGACGCCATGGGCCCCAAGGCCAAGGGTATGAAGTTCACCATGGCTGTGTCCCCGCTCGACTGCATGGGTTGCACCAACTGCGTCAAGGTCTGCCCCAAGGGCGCTCTCGAGATGGTTCCCACCGAGCAGGAGATGGACCAGCAGCCCGTTTGGGACTACATGGTCGAGAACGTCTCCGAGAAAGAAGGAGCTCATCGCGGCCAACGTCAAGGGCAGCCAGTTTAAGCAGCCCTACCTGGAGTTCTCGGGTTCCTGCGCCGGCTGTGCCGAGACCGCCTATGCACGTCTGGTGACCCAGGTCGCCGGCGACCGCATGTTCATTTCCAACGCCACCGGCTGCTCCTCCATTTGGGGTAACCCCTGCTGCCACCGCTCCTTACTGCAAGGACAAGGACGGTCACGGCCCGGCGTGGAACAACTCCCTGTTCGAGGACAATGCCGAGCACGGTCTGGGCATGGCCGTTGGCTATGAGGCCGTCCAGCAGAAGCTGATCGCCGCTACCCAGGACATCATCGCTGCCGATGGTCCGTCCGATGAGCTCAAGGCCGCCGGCCAGGCTTGGATCGACTCCGTCAACGACGCCGAGGCCTCCAAGACCGCTGCTGCTGCCTACGTTGCCGAGCTCGAGAAGTGCGGGTGCGATGCTTCCAAGGCGATCCTCGCCGACAAGGCTTACCTCACCAAGAAGTCCTTCTGGATCTTTGGCGGCGACGGCTGGGCCTACGACATCGGCTTCGGTGGCCTGGACCACGTCCTGGCTTCCGGCCACAACGTCAACGTCTTCGTCTTCGACACCGAGGTCTACTCCAACACCGGCGGCCAGGCCTCCAAGGCCTCGAACCTGGGCCAGGTCGCTCAGTTCGCCGCTGCCGGTAAGGTGACCAAGAAGAAGTCCCGGCCGAGATCGCCATGAGCTACGGCTACGTCTACGTGGCGCAGGTCGCCATGGGCGCCAACCCGGCTCAGACCCTCAAGGCCATTCACGAGGCCGAGGCCTACGACGGCCCGTCCTCATCATCGTCTACAGCCCCTGCGAGATGCACTCCATCAAGAAGGGTGGCATGCAGAACTGCCAGGCCGAGATGAAGAAGGCTGTCGAGTGCGGTTATTGGAACCTCTTCCGCTTCAACCCCGAGGCTGCTGCCGGCAAGAAGTTCTCGCTCGATTCCAAGGAGCCCGCGGGCGGCTATCAGGAGTTCCTGATGAACGAGGCCCGTTACGCTTCGCTGACGCGTTCCTTCCCCGAGCGCGCCGAGGAGCTCTTCAAGGAGAACGAGCAGGCCGCTATGGACCGCTACGCTCACCTGCTGAAGCTCAAGACGGTGTACAACGAGGCCTAGGTCTCCCACCGCAGGATCTGAGGGCTGACCTTCGCGGACGTCCTCGGACATGAAAGAACCCCCGCTGCCAGCACTACGTGCGGCGGGGGTTCTTTCGTCCTGCGGAGTGTCCGCGAAGGTTAGCCCTCAGATCCTGCTACGACTACGTCCTCGGATTGTGTTGGCGGATGAAGGACGTGGTTGTGGGGGCCTTTTGTCCCTTTGCTTTTTCGCGGCTTTGCCGCGAAACGCGCAGCACCTTGGGAAATGCATTGATGCGTGGACGGGGCTGGATTGCGGATTCAAATGGCTAGAGAGATATGGGTGCGAACGAGAAATCGTTATTGGGGTCATCCTTTTCCATAAATTCATCGAGACAAAACGTCATGTAGATTGGAACGTACAGAACCTTGCCCTCTTTGCTGAGATTCTCGTGGCTCAGTACAACGGCCTCGGAATTTTGTACTCGCCCACACTCATCAGACGATCGAGAGCCGCATGCGCTCGAACCTTCTTGCCCGATTTGACCTCGATTGGGACAACATGCCCGTGGGCGCCTTCGATCACAAAGTCAACTTCACCGACCTCACGCGTTTGGTAGTACCATGCATCCGCCCCGAGGGCAACGAGTTCCTGCGCGACCACGTTCTCATAGAGACCGCCAAGGTTGGGAGTTTTCATATCAAGATAGACAGCGCGTGCAGTGCTGCCGGGGTACCGCGATGCGAGCATGCCTGTATCAGACTCATATAGTTTGAAGGCCGTCGTTTTTTCCGTCCTCTTGAGAGGACTCCGTGGCTCCGTCACCCTGGCGACTATCAATCCAACACCTGCGTTAACAAGCCACAGGAAATCCTGCTCATATTTTTTAAGGCGAGCTCCCTCACCCAGAGACGAAACAACAAAGCGATGAGATTCCGCCTCAAGCTGAACGGGAATTTGCTCAAAATCGACCGAACGTTAAACGCTCGAGTCGATGCATATTTTGAGATATCGCTTTTGTACTGATCGACCAGCTGAGTTTGAAGCTCACGTGTGCTCACGAGCGAATAACCCGAATCAATATAATTCTGAACGACCTCCGGCATGCCGCCGCAAACGATATAAGCTCTATAGTTCTTGAGCATCGCCTCATGAATATAGTTTTCGACAGGATGTTTCTCGACAAGGCAGCTGCGAATGCCTGCAAGCACATTCTCGCTAACGCTGTTTGCCCAACAAAACTCTTCAAAAATCCATCGGGCGCATAACAATGTGTTCTACATACCCCACCGGAAAAGAAGAGATCCCCTTAAACTCAGTCCCAAGCATAGACCCCGAGAAGACATAGCTAAAGCGCCCATCCTCGACCAACGCCTTCATGAGTGTAACGATCTGCGGATACTCCTGAATCTCATCGACAAAGACAAGCGTATCGCCCTCAACAAGCGGCACATCCGCAAGAAGGGCTACGCGGTTGATAAAGTCAACGGAGTTCTTTGCGCCAACAAGTGCATTCCTTGCTTCGACATCGAGTAGTAAATTGACCTCAAAATACGAAGCGTAGTTGCTTTTTCCAAACGCGCGAATTGCATAGCTCTTGCCAATCTGACGCGCACCAGTAACGAGCAATGCCTTATTGGAGTTATTCTTCCAGCTCAAAAGCCTATCAGTGACCTTACGGCGTAGCATTAAACCCCCAAATGACAAAAATTGACAGATAGAATCGCCTAAATCATACAAAAATTGGCAGATAGATTTGACCCAAATCATACAAAAATTGGCAAATAGCAAAGCTCGCTTAGGCCTCAAAGCCAGCGAGCCAGCACGGTACTTTGCGAAAAGGCTGGCGGCGCCGTTGTTGAGGGTGGCCAGGGTTGGCAGTGGCGCCGTTAGCGTTCTCGGCTGGCTTGGGCGCGCAGGAGCGAAAGGGCGTCGGCAGCGTTCATGCAGAAGCCGACGGTAAAGTTCCATACTGCGAACTCGCAGTCGCTTGCCGCGGGGTGAAGCGCGATCGGCTATCCCTTATGTTGGATGAAAAGCCCCTTGTTTTTTGCAGGGGTGCATACTCGACTTATAAGTGCATAGAATCTCGTATAGTGCGAGTAAGATATTGCGCTGTCTGTTTTGTGTTTAGCAAAGATATAGTTTGCATAATCCGACATAATCCTCGCTTCATTTAAATAAAGTCGCACGTAAATTACGTAGATATGTCTGAGCTGGAGTTCTGTACGCTGAGCGGATAAAAACGACCGTTCACCGTTCCGCTATTTTCAAAATGAATAAAATGAGCGATAAAGAGAATATAAACCTTAATAAACTCGCGTATCGCACGGACGCGGGTTATTAATGGGTTGTAGGCCTTTACAGAAAGGATTCCAGCAATGTCTAAGCCTCTTGGCAAGCCCGATCGTATTGTCGTCGCCCTTGGCGGCAACGCCCTCGGCAACAACCCCGTTGAGCAGATCGAGGCCGTGAGCAACACCGCCCACGCTCTCCCCTCGGGCTCATCGAGCAGGGGGCAACGAAATCATCATCACCCACGGCAACGGCCCGCAGGTCGGCATGATCCAGAACGCCTCGCCGCCGCCCACGATGCCATCGGCACCCCCGAGATGCCCTGCCCGAGTGCGGCGCCATGTCCCAGGGCTACATCGGCTATCACCTGCAGCAGGGCATCGGCCGCGAGATGCACAAGCGCTACAAGCGCTGGCACGCCGCCACCGTCGTCACCCAGATCGAGTGCGATCCGGATGATCCCGCGTTCAAGAACCCGACCAAGCCGATCGGCCCCTTCTACACCGAGGAGCAGGCCAAGGAGTTCATGGCCGAGGATCCCTCCAGCTGAGGTCTTCGTCGAGGATTCTGGCCGCGGCTGGCGTCGCGTCGTTGCTTCCCCCGATCCCAAGAAGATCGTCGAGGCTGACTCCATCCTCAACCTGCTCGACAACGAGTTCATCGTCATCGCCTGCGGTGGCGGCGGCATCCCCGTCGTCCGCGACTACGAGAACAAGGGCTGCTACAAGGGCGTTCCCGCCGTCATCGACAAGGACCTGGGCGGCGAGCTGCTGGCCGAGGACTGCGACGCTGACGTTCTGTTCCTGCTGACCGCCGTTGAGCATGTTGCCATCAACTTTGGCAAGCCCAACCAGAGGAGCTCGAGGACCTCACCGCCGACGAGGCCGAGCGCCTGCCGACGAGGGCCAGTTCGGCAAGGTTCCATGGAGCCCAAGGTCCGCGCTGCCATCAAGTTCGCCCGTTCCCGCAAGGGCCGCACCTGCATCATCGGTGCTCTGGACAAGGCCGCCGAGACCATGGCCGGTCTCTCCGGTACCCGCATCCACGAGTAGTATCTACTCTGTTGCCTCTCTCGTGGGCGCCAGGCAAAGCGCCCACAAACTAGCCTCTCATTCATGAGCCCCGCAGTCCGCTCCGACTGCGGGGCTTTTGTTTCAACCCGGCACTTGGGGACGTTCCTTTCCTGCCGGCAGCTTGGGACAGTCCTTTTCGACGGCGCGAGCGGTCGTCTGCAATAGTCATTGGGGACGTTCTTAAACGACTAGTCAAACAAGAACGTCCAACGACTACTCATTCAAGTCTGTCCCCAATGACTGCCCAATGGCTGGGAAGGCGCATCCCACACCGACGCATTGCTTAAAGTGCTCTCCATAGCTCAGCTGGACTCCCCGCAACCTGTTCCGAGTTGGCGGAACGAGCGCGACGTGGAGTGTCATTCTTTACCGCGTTAGACTAGACGCAGGGGGAAAGGAGGAGGACATGGATGCTCGCGTCAAGCAGCTTGTAAATATGATCCGAGGACGCTCAGCCTGTCGCTGTCGCGGTACTTGCCAAGCGTCTCGAGGTAAGCGAGCGCGCCGTGAAAACTATATCCATCGCGCAAACGACAGCCTTGCGAGGGGTTGCGCATCGTTGGCAGCAAGGGGCAGTATCGTATCGATGTTGCACGTGCAGATGAGCTTGCTCGCTTGCTAGACGGTGCGGCTCTGGCCCATCCGGGCATTCCTGATACGCGCGATGGCCGTGTGTCCCTTCCTTCTTAACGACCTCCTCATGCGGTCCCAGTGGGTGACGATTGCTGCTATGTCCCAGCTGCAGAATCGGACGTTCAAAAACTGCCCGTCAGGGAACGCGCGAATACGCCGCGGCTTTCCAGATTGCCGCAAACATCAAGGATGCCCCGGGCGTGAGCATGCCCCGAGAAGAGGTTGCCTTTATCGCAATCCATTTGCTCGGCAGGGGGGCACGGGCGTGCCCGAGAAGGGCTCTGCCGTTATCTCGGACGAGATGTGGGAGATTGCTTCCGAGATGGTACGTGCGGTCAACGATGAGTTTAGTTTGACTTTAGCGGCGATCTTGAACTTCGCATGAACCTTTGCTCGGCATATCGGCCCTCTGGGCTATCGCCTTGAATATCACATGCATATGGATAACCCCATGCTGCCCGATATCAAGACGAGGTTTCCGTTGGCCTATTCGATGGCAGCTGGCACCTCGCAGGTACTCGAGCGTCATTTTGGTAGCCAGCCCTCTGATGAGGAGCTCGGCTACATCGCCATGGCATTTGCCCTGGCCCTCGAGCAGCAAGCCGACCAGCCGCGTCGCAAACGCATCCTGATCGTGTGCGCCTCGGGAGCGGGAAGCGCCCGTATGCTCGAGCACCAGTACCACAAGCAGTTTGGCATGTATATCGATTCGATTGAGACATGCGATGTCGCCCGCGTGGGAACGTTCGATTTTTCACACATCGACTACGTGTTCACAACGGTGCCGCTCAACGTCAAGTTGCCCGTGCCCGTCCGCGAGGCCGATTTCTTCTTGGAGACGAGCGATGTCAACGCTATCCGCAAGGTGCTGAGCGACGACACTGCGCAATCGGACTCCGTGAGCTCTTTCTTTAGCCGTGCCCTGTTCTTCAACCGCGTTGAGGCGTCGTCGAAGCAGGCCGTTCTCCGATATCTCTCCGAGCGCGCCGTCGAGAGCGGCCGTGTCGATGCCCAGTTTGCCCAAGAGGTCGCCGAGCGCGAGAGCGCGAGTGCCACCTCGTTTGGCAATGGGGTGGCCATGCCCCATGGGATGCATCCCTTGAGCGTCGAGGCCTTTGTTACCGTGGGCCTGCTCGAACATCCCATTCTTTGGGACGAATACGGCCATGAGGTCGATATCGTCTTTATGGTGTCGTTTGCCCGGTCGGGCGGCGATGAGGCGCGGATCTTGAGCTCACTGCTCGCCGAGATCTTTATGGACCGCCAGGGGGTCGAGCGCCTACGCGAGCGCCGGTCCTGGCATGAGCTGATGGCGCTTGTGCAAGCGCATACGGCTTAAGACTTCTTTTGTCGATAACCCTGTCTGTCTACCTGCAATAAACCTCGAGGATTGCGGGCGGGAGATAGGCGTTTCGAATATTCAAGTACAAACCAAACATCACGGGAGAGGAGACCGTTATGGACGATCAGGGAACCGAGATGGTTTCGTTTCAGCTGGTCGCTGCAGCGGGAGAGGCGCGCAGCCTTGCCTTCGAAGCCCTTGAAAAGGCAAAAGCGGGGATTTTGACGCTGCCGCCAAACTCATGAAGCAGTCAAAGGATGCGGGAATCAAAGCTCACCACATCCAAACGCAGCTGCTTTCGACCGAGGCGGCGGGCGAGCATCTGTCGGTGGATGTGTTGCTGGTCCATGCTCAGGACCACCTCATGTGCTCCATGCTTGCTCAGGAGCTCGTGCAGGAGCTGATCTGCCTGTATGAGCGCACTGCAGCCAAGAACGCCTAACGGCGTGCGGCGACTATCCAACCAATCAATGCGAAGGGAATCCCTTATGAAGATCCTTCTTGTTTGCGCAGCTGGCCTGTCTACAAGCATTCTGATGAAGAAACTCGAGAAATACGCGGAGCAAAACGGCATCGAGCTCGATATCGATGCGGTGGGTATCGGCGAGTATCAGGAGACCTGCGCCGATTATGACGTGCTGCTCTTGGGGCCGCAGGTGTCCTACCAGCTCAACACCGTCAAGCAGGGGAGCGGTAAGCCGACCGCGGTCATCCCCGCACAGGACTACGGCATGGGCAACGCCGCCAACGTGCTGGCACTCGCCCAGTCGCTGTTGGGCTAGGAGGCGACCATGGAAAAAGTTCATGACCCTGCTTCAGGAAAAACTGACCCCTATTGCCAATTTCTGCGGCGCCGAGCGCCACTTTGCCTCCATGCAAAAAGGGCTTTATGAGCGCGATCAGCTTCATCTTGGTCTCTGCCGTCTTTATGATCATCGCCAACCCGCCGGTCACGGCCGACCTGGGTGGCGCGGGGCGGGTTCTGGTCCGTCTTTGGCCCTTGGCTCGATTTTTTGCCACGGCCAATAAGCTCACGCTGCTCATCCCGTTCAACATGACGATGGGCATACTGTCGGTGATCGTGACGTTCGCAATCGCCTATAACCTGGCGGGCACCTACAAGATGCCCAAGCTTAACGCCGGTATGACCTCGCTGGTGATGTTCCTGATCGCCGCGGCGCCGTCGTCCTACTACCAGCTTGCTGATGAGTCCGTGCCCAGGCGGTCCCCTGCACCTATCTGGGTGCGCAGGGCCTGTTTACCGCCATCATCGTTGCCCTGGGTCTCCGTCGAGGTCACGCGCTTCCAGACCAAGGGCATCACCATCAAGATGCCCGATGGCGTGCCGCCGTTTTTGTCCGAAACCTTTGGCGCCATCGTGCCTATGCTCGCCAACATCCTCATCTTCTTTGGTGGCAACCTACTGATCCAGATGATCGATCCCACGCTGTCCATCCCCTCGGTTATCGAGAAGCTGCTCGCTGCCCCGCTTTCCGTCGCAGTTGACTCTGTGCCCGGCGCACTGCTTATCTGCTTCATGACGCTGCTGTTTTGGTGCTTTGGCGTCCACGGCAACATGATCGTGATGCCCATCACCGCCCCGGTCACGCTTTTGCCGCCTTTGCTGCCAACGCCTCGCTCTACGCTGCTGGGCAGCCGCTTGAGTTCCACCCGGCGGTATTCATGTCGATGGTCATCAACCTCATCGGCGGCACGGGCAATACGTTCTCTTTTGTGGCGCTCTGCGCGTTTAGGGGGCAAAGTCGCAGCAGCTCAAGGCATTTGGCAAGGCATCGATCGTGCCGAGCTTCTTCCGTATCTCCGAGCCCGCGATCTTTGGCGCACCCATCATCTTCAACCCGATCCTCATGATTCCGTTTGTGCTGGGCGGTATGATTTCGGCCCTGCTGTATTGGGGTGCAATCTCACTGGGTCTTGTCTCTAACTTCTACATCTTGGTGAGCGGCACGTTCCCCCATCTCGTTCAGGGCTTTATCCAGTGCCTCGACCCGCGCATCTGGGTATTTACGATCGTTTTGATCGTGGTCATGGCTGTGGTCTGGTACCCGTTCTTTAACAACCAGCTCCTCGGCACAGGAGCAGGAGAACGCCGCGGCAGCTTCTGCCAAGGATACTGAGTAGCATGGGTTACTTTGACAGAACGTCTGCTGCCGGTATGCCCGAGGGCTTTTTGTGGGGCGGCGCGCTCGCTGCCAACCAGGCCGAAGGGGGCTGGAACGAGGGCGGCCGCGGTATGTCGCACTCCGACCTGATTCCACAGGGTCCCGACCGCTGGGATGTGATGTGTGGCAGGCAAAAGCCCGTGGATGATCCGGACAGGCTGTATCCATGCCGTTGGGGCAACGACTTCTTCCATCATTGGCGCGAGGACGTCGAGCTCTTTGCCGAGATGGGCTTTAAGTGCCTGCGTCTTTCAATTTGTTGGAGCCGTATTTTCCCACAGGGATGGAGGCCGAGCCCAACGGTGAGGGCTTGGAGTTTTACCGTCAGGTATTCGAGGGCTGCGCGAGCACGGAATCGAGCCGCTCGTGACGCTGTCGCACTACGACTATCCGTTGGCTCTGGTCGAGCACTATGGTGGATGGCAAAGCCGAGAGATGATCGAGCGGTATGCGCACTACGTCGAGACCGTCGGACGTACCAGGCCTCGTGCGTTATTGGCTCACCTTCAACGAGATCAACAGCGTGGCGCTGTCCTATTCAACGCGGGCGTCACGCTCGAGGATGAGCGTGACCGTGCAGCCGTGACCGCGGCGTTCTCGCACCATATGTTTATGGCGAGCGCTCGCGCCGTCGAGATCCTGCACAAGATCGATCCCGCAAACAAGGTGGGTTGCATGATCGCTGCCGGTGCGACCTATCCGTACCGTTGTGCGCCCGAGGACGTTGGCTTGCGTATGAGGAGGACCGCGGCCGCTACTTCTACACTGACGTGATGGCTGCGGGCGCCTATCCTACTTGGAAGCTGCGTGCGCTCGAGAAAGAGGGTGTTTACGTGCCCTTTGAGCCGGGCGATACGGAGTGTCTGGCCGAGCATACCGTCGACTTCATCTCGTTCTCGTACTATTGCTCGCGCTTGGTGTGCGCCGATGACCGTGATCGCTGAGAAGGCGGAGGGCAACGTGTTCCCTGACGCTGCGCAATCCGTACCTCAAGGATAAAGAGACTGCCTGGAAATGGCAGATCGATGCGCTGGGTTTGCGCGTGACGCTTGCCGGCTACCACGATCGTTACCATCTTCCGCTCTTTATCGCTGAGAACGGTGTGGGCGGACTCGATGCGCTGGAAGACGGCAAAGTCCACGATGCGTATCATATTGATTACCTGCGAAGGCATATTCTTGCGCTGCGCGATGCAATTGTCGAGGACGGTGTTGACCTGATGGGATACACGCCGTGGGGCTGTATCGATTTGGTGTCGGCCTCGACGGGGCAGATGAAGAAGCGCTATGGCTTTGTTTATGTTGATGCCGATGATATGGGCAAAGGCACGTTCGATCGCTACCGAAAGGACAGCTTCTGCTGGTACCAAAAGGTCATTGCATCAAATGGCGAGGACTTGAGTTAACCCTTGCAAAGCCTGCTGCCCCCTGCGGTCCGCTTCGGCCGCGGGGGCTTTGTTATTGAGGCGGCTGTTCATGAGGAGCATTGCAGGCTGCGGAAACCCGGCACTTGGGGACGTTCCTGCCGGCAGCTTGGGACAGTCCTTAAAGGCCGCATCGATCAACTGCGGAAAGCACATCCCAGAATGAGCGTCCAACATGGGGTGCGGTTTCCCTTGAGGCCCTCAATCGGAAAAATGCATCCCGGATTTTTGTCGAAAAGCGGTCCCCTAGTTTCCCAAACGGGCGCTAACGGAAAGCGCATCCCGCTATTGGGCCCCAAAGCAGGATGCGCTTTCCGTGCTGGCAGTTCCAAGCAGTTCGGGATGGCCCTTTTCGTCTGCTCGGCCGGCGTCCGTAAGACTGTCCCCGACGACCACTCATTTAAGTCTGTCCCCAATGAGTGCCCAATGACTAGTAGTAGGCCCACATGGCTTCGACTTCGTTGAGGACCTCTACGACGCCCCAGCGGCGGGCGCTGCGGCTGGCCGAGTTGGGGTCGTAGACGCCAATCTGGTCGGCATCGTCGATGCCGTAGAGCACGATGTAGTGGCCTACGTTGGTAAACGTACCGGGGCGCACTGCGGCGATGACGGGCGCACCCGAGCGAAGTGCTTGAGTAATAGATTCGCGATCGTTATAGAGCTGTGTTCCGTTGAGCCCCAGCTGCCACGCACCGCCTGTCATAAACGACCACTCGGTGGCACCAGTGGGGGCGTAGTTGCCGGCTTCGGCCAGTGCGCATATATCGACCGGCGTCTTATCGGTATGGCCGGTCTTAAAGATATAGACCATGGTGAGGCAGGTAGGACCGCAAGCGTTTTCGCGAATAGTGCCACCGGCATAGGGCAGCTCCGACCATGCGGGGTCAATTTGGTAGATGTGGGGGCATGGTGCCGGCCTGCCATTGCGAGCGTGGGGTCGAGAACGCAAAGGAGTAACCGGGCGCGACGGGAGCTTTAAGCAGCTTGTCCTCGGCAGTGGGCTCAAGACCGGCTGATCCGTGGGAGATACAGGATCCCAAAAACACAAAGACGAGGCAGGCGGCGATGGAGCAAAGCGCAAGGCGTAGGCGGCGGGCCGGAAGCGCGTGGCTTGTGGTGTGCGACGCGGGGTGAGGGGCGGAATTGCCGCGATCGCGTTGAGGTCGCGAAAAGGAGCGCTTAACGTAGTAGTCGGTCGTACGGCGATCGTAGCGGCGTGGCTGCGATGTGTCGGTCTGGCGTTGGCGTGTGCTCGTACTCACGCGGTCTGACTGCTGCACGGTACGGCTTTGCTGCCGCGAAGAAGCCCCGGGCTGCTCTTGGGGGCGCTGCGGGTTGTCGTTGTCGGAGGTGCTTCTGGGCGTTGGCGTGGTGCGGCCGGCAAGGCGCACGCTTTGTGGCCGTTGGTCGCCGTCATTGTATCCGTATGCCATTCGAATCACCTTGCCTCATGTGTAACTTGTCTATCCTACATAAAAAGATGCACGACACATGGGTATGTGCGCCAAAAGCCTGACAAATGGTATGAACGTTGCCGCGCCGCGCGCCAAGCGTCACGGCAACAGGTCTTCAAAAGCAGACAAGATGAAAGCGTCCAAGACGAATGACGTCTCCCGCCGTTCGTCCCAAAAACGGTGCCGCTCGTTTTGCAGTTCTGCCTTCGGTCGAGCTACAAGCGGAGCTGCTGCGCCAAGGCCGTATCTTAAAGCCACGAAATAAAAGCGCGCGGCAAAACAGACCGCGCAAGGGGTGACGTCAAGGGGCGTCAAAAAGGAAAGGAGGGGAACAATGGCGGACAAGAACGCAGAAGTTGCAGTCGAGGATAACGGCGGCATGAAGAAAACGCTTTCGCTCTGGAACTTCTTCACCATCGGTTTCGGTGCCATCATCGGTACCGGTTGGGTTCTGCAGGTCGGTGACTGGATGGTCGTGGGCGGCGGTCCCGTTCCCGCTATGATCGCATTCCTCTTGGGTGCAATCTTCCTCGTGCCCGTCGGAGCTGTTTTCGGTGAGCTCACGGCTGCTATCCCCATCTCGGGCGGCATCGTCGAGTATGTCGATCGTAGTTTTGGCCGTACACTGAGCTACATCACCGGATGGCTTTTGGCCCTGGGCAACGGCATCCTGTGCCCGTGGGGAGGCCATCGCCATTTCGACCCTCGTGTCCGAGATGTTCGGCAGCCTGCCCGGTCTTGAGTGGCTGCGCGCCGTCAAGCTCTACACCATCCTGGGCGCCGACGTTTACCTGTTCCCGACGCTGATCGCGCTCGGCTTCGCAGCCTACGTCATCTTCCTCAACTTCCGCGGTGCCAGCTCGGCCGCCAAGCTCCAGGCCTTCCTGACCAAGGCCCTGCTCTGCGGCATGCTGCTCGCCATGGGCGTCTCGCTGTTCACCGGCTCGCCGGACAACGCCATGCCCGTGTTCTCCCAGGTTGCCGGTGCTGGCGGCGGCAAGGCCGCTACCGAGAGCACCAGCCTGTTCGCCGGCATCGTGTCGGTCCTGGTTCTGACCCCGTTCTTCTACGCCGGTTTCGACACCATTCCTCAGCAGGCTGAGGAAGCAGCCGAGGGCCTCAACTGGAACAAGTTCGGCAAGATCATCTCCCTGGCCCTGCTGGCCGCTGGCGGCTTCTACATGGTCTGCATCTACTCGTTCGGCACCATCCTCGACTGGCATGAGTTTGTTAAGAGCCCGGTTCCCGCGCTTGCCTGCCTCAAGGGCATCAACATGCTCCTGTACCTGGCCATGCTCGTCATCGCCACGCTTGGACCCATGGGCCCGATGAACTCCTTCTACGGCGCCACGAGCCGCATCATGCTCGCCATGGGCCGCAAGGGCCAGCTGCCCGAGAAATTCGCCGAGGTCGACCCCAAGTCCGGCGCTCCCAAGCTCGCCTGCGTCGTTCTGGGCGTCATCACCGTCATCGGTCCGTTCCTGGGCAAGAACATGCTCATCCCCCTGACCAACGTGTCGGCTCTCGCCTTCATCTTCTCCTGCGGCATGGTCGCCCTCGCCTGCCTGCGCATGCGCTTCACCGAGCCCGACCTGCCTCGTCCCTACGAGGTGCCCGGCGGCAAGTTTGGCATCGGCCTCGCTATCGCTGCCTGTGCCATCATCATCGGCCTGCTCGTGATTCCGTTCTCTCCCGCCTCCCTCAACATGGTGGAGTGGAGCATCGTGATCGGCTGGTTGGCTATTGGCCTGGCCCTCATGGCTTTCACCAATTCCCGCAAAAAGTAACGCCTGGCCGGGGCGGATCGGGTGCGCGGAATTCTCTCTCCCGCGCACCGAACCCGGCACCACTTGGGTAGCTTTGTGAGGCCTTAACCCAACACGGCCTCGCCCACTATATGGATCCATAAGGAGGAACCATGTCCACTAAGTATGCAATCGTTGGCGGCAAGCTCATCGACGGCACCGGTGCCGAGCCGGTCGAGAACTCCCTCGTTCTCGTCGACGACAACGGCAAGATCGAGTACGCAGGTGTTATGCAGGACCTTCCCGAGGGCGTTGAGGTCATCGACGTCGCCGGCAAGACTGTCCTTCCCGGCCTGATCGACACCCACCTGCACTTCTCGGGCAACTTGACTGACGATGACACCGATTGGGTCATGCAGCCGCTCCTCGAGAAGCAGGCCGTCGCCGTCAAGCAGGCCTACGACTGCCTCACCCACGGCCTCACCACCGTCTGCGAGATCGGCCGCTTTGGTATCCAGATCCGTGACTGCATCGACAAGGGCGTCTTTAAGGGGCCCGCGCGTTCTGGCCACCGGCCTCGGCTTCTGCCGCGTTGCCGGCCACGGTGACTCCCACCACTGCACCCAGGAGCTCAACAAGGAATCCCATCCCTGGGGCGACCAGGTCGACGGTCCTTGGGATCTGCGCAAGGCCGTCCGTCGTCGCCTGCGCGAGAACCCCGATGCCATCAAGATCTGGGCTACCGGTGGCGGCATCTGGCGCTGGGACTCCGGTCGCGACCAGCACTACTGCTCCGAGGAGATCCAGGCCGTGGTCGAAGAGGCAAAGATGGTCGGCATCCCCGTGTGGAGCCACTGCTACAACAACCACGCCGCTGCCTACGATTCCGTTCGCTTTGGCTGCGAGCAGCTGATTCACGGCTTCGATATCGATGAGCGCACCATGGACCTCATGGCCGAGCAGGGCACCTTCTTCACCCCGACGATCGCCTTCCTGCCCACCTGGTACGCCACCTATCCGCCCGTCTACGTCCCCGAGCTGCACGACAAGTACGAGGGCACCCTTGGTCGAGAAGGAGCTGCAGCGCAACTACGACTGCCTGCGCGAGGCCAAGAAGCGCGGCGTCGTCATGACGATCGGCTCCGACTCCTTCTCCTTCGTCACCCCGTACGGCACCTGCTCCATCGAGGAGATGTACGAGTTCGTCGACAAGATCGGCTTTACCCCGGTCGAGACCATCACCTGCGCCACCCTCAACGGTGCCAAGATGTGCCACATCGAGGACGAGACCGGTTCTATCGAGGCCGGCAAGTGCGCCGACCTGCTGGTCGTCAACGGTGACGTCGCCGCCGAAGATCTTTACCCACACGCGCCATGGCCTTCACCTCCTGAGGCCACGCTCGGCGCGTGCCAGATCATCCCGGCCTGAGACGCCCGCCCGGCCATCTGCGTGACGGACGGGTCGGCCGGCGTGCGAGGACTCCGACCGATGTCCCGCGGGTACGCCCGGTGCTCGGCAGCACATTGCGCGTGCCGAGTGAGCAAAGCACATGAGGTTTTGCGCGAGGCCCCTGCGCCTGGCGAGCCCCGGTTCTTTCGGCGCCTGCACGCACGGCATCACGGCGCCGCTCACCGTGCGCGACCGCCGGCTGGGCACCATCGAGTTTACCCGCGCTTACAGCGACATCGATGTGCGTCAAACGGTGCTGGCCACCGGCTTTGCCGAGCTCATCTCCACGCAGCTCGCCAGCTTTGAGCTAGAGCGACAGCAGGGCGAGCGCCCGCATGGAGCCCGGCCCTGCAGTCGTCGACCCGCATTTCCTCTTCAACACCATCGGCACCATCGTGTCGTTTCGTTCGCACGGGAGCCCGAGAAGGCCCGCTCGCTGCTCATCGACTTTTTCCAACTACTATCGCCAGACGCCTGAACCTGATGCGCTCACCTCGCTGCAAACGAGTTGGCCAGGGCATGCGCCACATCAACCTTTGCAGGCGCGCTACGAAAGGCAGGCCTGCTGCGCGTCGACCTCGACCCGGCCATTTGCTGTGGACAGCCGCGTGCCGCCACCATTTTGCAGCCGTTACTGGAAAAAACTGCATCAAGCACGCGATGCGCGAGACCGAGCTGCTCTCGATCGTCCTTCCTCGTGGAGACGGGTCGACGGCGTGCGCATCGTGGTGGAGGACGACGGCATGGTACAACCGTGGAGACGACGTCACCTGTTCGACGTCAAGCGCGTGACGGTCGCAGGTTGGCGAGGCGGAGGGTCAAGACGGCGGCAGGCGTCGCGATGCCCCCACCACGGCGGACGGCTGCGGGGGCGGGGTTGGCGCTCAGCCAAACGTGCCTGCGCATCCATTTTTTGGCGAGGAATCGGGTATTCGGGTTGGCCGCAGGAGGGCGTGGCACGCGCGTGGTGGTCGCCTTCGCCGGGCGAACCGCATGAGCCGGAGGCGCGCGCCGCCTCGGCTCAGGCGTGCTGCGGCAGGGTGCGGCGCTGGGACGCGGCGGCTGCGGCGGGGGTGTGTGGACGGTGCGCGGCGGCGCCGGGACGGTGCCAGGCGGTTGTCGCGCGACCGAGGGTCTGCGCCGACATCGACGGGTTTTGGTGCGTGTCTTTCGCCCGCTTCGACCGGGCCTTACGCATCCGTCTTGTTGTGACTGGTGCCGCGCGCGTCTCGGCCCCGTTACGACTGGGGCACTGGATTCAGCTTACCCAGGTAACTGGTGGGTGGCAGCAAGAGGGCATTGCAAAGGACGATGCCTGCAAAGCGGGAGGCTTCATGGTTTGCACCGTAAAACTGGCGTGCCGATCGTGGACGACGAGCCGCCCATTCGTGCTGAGCTCAATTACCTGCTCAAGCAAGATGCGCGCGTAGGTCAGGTCGAAGAAGCCGGCGGCGCGACTGCCGCGTCGAGAAGATCCTAAAGTTTCGTCCCGACGCTGTTCTGGACATCCAGATGCCTGGCACAAGTGGCGTGCAGCTTGCCGACAGCTTGCATAACCCCTCAAGCACCCGCCGGTCATTGTGTTCGTGGACCGCATTTTCCGAGTACGCGGCCGTGAGGCGTTGAGCTCGATGCCACGGACTACGTGCCCAAGCTGAAGCTGAACAGGCGCGCTTGGAAAAGGCGCTCGACAAGGTGGAAGCGACCATCGCGGCTCGTAAGCCCGCTTCGACCGATGAGCGTGCGCCGCGTATCCAGGGCGAGCGCAACGGCAAACGTTCCTACATCCCGGTAAGCGAAATCGCCTATATCGAGGCGCGCGCGGATTATGCAACCGCCTATACGCAGGCGGGGGGCTACTTGAACGATTCGATTTCTTGTGCTTGAGCGGCGCCTTACTTGA
>VOFI01003517.1_pt1 | contig 26262 bp, 39 predicted proteins | sample 5384131 | NCBI WGS metagenome assembly VOFI01 (sample SAMN12384728, study PRJNA508395) | human gut metagenome | isolation source: healthy gut H | host: Homo sapiens | reverse complement strand
ACTGAAGCGACAGTTCGATAAATTTAGCAAGCAGCCACACTGCTTCATAGGATTCTTCTCCAAATTCAATTTTTTTTCCCCTGCCAGGCTTTTTATCCAGTAACCGGTTTACGGTGAATCCTTCTTTCAAGCTGGCCAGACGTTTTGCTTCTTTCCGTATGCCCAGGTATCACGCAGCTTTCCGATGACCAGAGGGATCTGGTAATTATCCGCATCTACTTCCATCGTCTCCGGCTCTGCCATTTCTTCATTATAAAAACTGATCTGACAGGTCTTTTTCATTGATCTCGTAACCTATAATATTGCCTTGTCCCATAGGGAGTCAGCCTCCTTAATACTGTTCAAACATATGCGCGGCGATTGCATCTTCCTGTGCATATGCTTTCATCTTTTCTTCTTTTTCACTGCCCTCTGAAAGTAAAATATCATTCAGTCGTCCATATCGCCCGGATTCTCCAAACACAGCATCCTTCATGCAGCACTCTTTATCACTTCGGTAAGTGTTGCCATCAATGGTCTCCTTTGAAATAATATTTCAACCGCTCGTTGGAGAACAGCACAAATTTCTTCACATAGAGATTCTCATACATCGGCGTAAGCACCTCTGTAGCATAATCTACCGCCTCTGAATTTTCTTTCTGCAGCTGATAGTAAAGCATAACACGGCTGCCCTTCTGCCCCTTATACTCGATCAGCGTCTTATCCCAGAGCTGCAGCTCAATGAGCCATTCCTTTTCGTATGCCAGAAAGAACGGAAAATAAATCTGCTTGCCGCACAGCTCCTGTAAGAATTTTTCAGAGTCTTACGCACAGTCGTCGTATATTCTCTGGTGGAATAATATTTTAATACGGCGATCTTTGCAGATGTCGATCGTTTCTTCACCCTTTTCATATTCCTTACAGATGATATCAATAATACTTCTGCTCATCCTGCGCTCTTCCACTACATATTCTCTGGACATATACGCCAGATATGCCTGCTGCAGTCTGAAATAAGCTCCCTCTTCATAATATTCTTCAAAGATCGGAACCTCTCCGAACAACTCTTCCGAGAACAACATCTGTGTGATGATCCTCCCGCCAGCTTCTGAGTGTGTACCTCATACTCTCTTGCTTCTCCAGAGCAGTTTGATGTCTGTAGTCGCTCCGCAGTAGTAATTCGCAAGATACGTCAGGATCACTCTGTCAAACTGCTTTCTTTTAAACATCTCAAAACACACGTAGGTAAGGAAATCATCACATTCATAATTGTTTCCTTCTTGCCCCTGTTCATATACCGCCAGATATCCATGTAACGAAGCTCATAGAACAGGCGCTTGCTTTCATATGGAATAGAATCTGTATAATGTTTCCATCCTCTGCCGGTCTGTCTTTGCATACAAAAATACCCTTTGCCCCCTTTGAATAAATTTCATATTCGGTACCTTTGTTGCGATCTCATAAGCATGGCAGATATCATACAGTGCTTTGATCTGCTCTGCTTCCATAGAATCTTCTGTCAGAAAACGCTTGTATATAATGCGGAGCATGGGATCAATATTTCTGCGCTCCAGCTGATTCCACGCAAACGCTTCCATCTCATCTCTGTAATGCGCATAAATCTCACTGGATTCATCCTCATAAGTGATCGGGTTTGAATACAAAAAGCGCCCGTTTATGGAAATCCAGATTATTTCCATGCATAAAGTAAAGATACACGGAACGCGGCAGTGCTTTATTGACTCTGCCAGGCTGGATCGCAGCCATATAAAACTCGTACAGCTGTGCAATCTTTAATTCCGACTCCACTGCTTTTTCATACCATTTAAAAAAGCAGTTTTCCATGCAGCTTCCCTTGATCAGAAGTGTACAGATTGCAGTCAGGATCATGGACTCTTCATACATCCCGTAGGAAAGCACCAGAGTCTCATAAAGATAGCGGTCAAAGCTTTTCAGCTGACTTGCCAGATTGGCTGTATATAATGCCAGTTCCTTTGTCATCAGTTTGTGTTTGGCTGCAAAATACAACACCCGCACTTCAAAGATGCCCAGTTTTTTCAAGGAAGAACTCTTCTCACGGAAACACCGGAAGGCTTCCAGATAGAACCAGATACTGCGTGTCTTTTCCTCATAGAAGTGATGCTCCAAAGCTCTGAGACGTTCACTGATGATCTTGTACTCAGAGTCTACATTCACCAGCATGCAGAGGATCTTCCAGCTATCGGGATGCTTCATATAGGATTTTGAAAGCTCTTCTGCCACTCTGCGTGTCCCGATCGAATCATTGGAAAGCAGCGTGGTCAGATACAAATAATAGGAACTGATCTCTACATTTTTTCCGATTGCAAACCGGTTGTAATTGTAAGATTCCAGAATCCATTTTGCCTCTTCAAACCGTTTGCCCAAAAGACAGATATGTGCATGTACCAGAAGATACATCTCATTGTCCTCATCCAGACTCCGCAAATGCTCGATCTTCTTTTAAGGACTCCTCGCACCAGGTGTTCAGATCCAGCTTGCCGCTCTCATAAACGAGACAGCGCTTTAAAATACTTGCAAACTCTTTATCCTGCTCCCGTCTCTCTTCATCTCTGCAGACATCCTTCTCCACCACGATCTCATAGGTCAGTATCTCATACGGGGACTCCAGGACGATCTGCCCTGAAGTTGCTTCCCTGATGAAGCTTTGTATAGTCGATGATATATTCCAGCCGATACGCATTCCCCAATGAACTCCTCCGTAGTAACCTTGGTATGCTCCACACTTAAAAATTCACCTTCGGTACGTACATCAATGGTCAGATATCCCCACGTATTCTTCCCCTGATCGTAAAGGTATCTTTTTCTGGATTCCTGAAGAGAAATAAATGCCCTGCTCTCCTCTTCCAGCGTCAGAAAAATCTTCTCTTTCTGCTTGCAGCCCACCAAAAAACTCTTCCAACGCCTGCTGATCCAGCTCCCCATTTTCTCATATTGTCATACAATGCCTGAATCCGCTTATCCTCATACTTCAGAATCTCATAAAAAATCTCTGGAACGGAACAGCTTTTCTGCCTCCGCCGGATCCCGAAAAGACAGCTTTTAAAATCTTCCAGACTCTGTACTTTTCCATAAGTTGTCATTACAAACGGCTTTTTCAATAATGGCAGTAATGCCACCTCATACTCTCCGCCATTGCACACAATGGTAAATTTTCCGTGTTCCACATGTCCCGGAACCAGACCGGATCCGTCATATGTATAAGAGATGTTCACCGGATTCCCATCAAATCCCTGCTCCTCACAGCGTACCCGAAAAAGACGATGGATAAAACCAGTCCACGGATCGTCCCCTCTCCCCTGATTCTGAGAGAAAAGCTTCCTTTGTACATCTGCCTTCTCCGACACGCATGATGATCCGCGTCTCCGGGAAAATAATCTCCGGCTGTGGAATATGAAAATCTCCTTTGAAAGGCGTTTAATTTTATTCTTCAAATTGTCACCTGCTCATTCTTCTTACGTTGCATTTTTTGTAAACACACTATAATAAAGTATTATAACATCAACACTGTATTTCTTGCAACGGTGGAATCAAAGAATTTAAAAAGGGGATTGTATACATGAATACAAAACTGAATTTCACGGAAGTGATATTGAAAAGTGTGCGAACACTGCGGATTAAAAAAGAAGATATTGTCAATTTTGGTGCTAACGTAAATCCGCTCGGACTTTCCGAACAGGTAAAAAGCTCTTTGCAACTCATCTGGATCTGCTCTCTTCCTACCCGATCGGAGCTATACCAGTCTTAGAAACATACTCTCCACATACCGTCAGATTCCTGCAGACTTTATCCTGCCGGGCAATGGTTCCAGTGAACTGATTTCCTGTTGATCGAAGAGCGCCGTCCAAAGCATACGATGATCCTTGGGCCCACACTTATTCCGAATACTCCAGAGAACTTGGATTTTCAGACAGCACGATCGACTGCTTTTATCTGAAACCGGAACAGGATTTCCAATTGTCTGTAGAGGAACTGTGTCTGGCGCTGGCTAAAAAGCAGATTGATTTTCTTATTTTATGCAATCCGAACAATCCGACTTCTTCCGTAATTTTTCATCCGAGCTGATAAAGCTGCTGGAGTTTGTCAGGATCACAACATCTTTGTGATGATCGATGAAACGTACTGGAGTTTGCACCTGATGTAGATGCCGTCACCGCAGTTCCTTTGACCCAAAATTTCCAGAATCTGATGGTACTGCGTGGTGTTTCCAAATTTTGCCGCCCTGGTATGCGGTTCGGGTACGGTATCACCGGAAATGCTGAATTTCTCAAAAAATTGAAGAGCAAACAGATTCCATGGTCATTAAACAGCCTTGGCGCATTTGCCGGCGAACTTTGTTTCAAGACAAAGAGTATATAAAAAGACACGCAATTTGATACTTTCCGAGCGTGAATACATGTATACAAAATTGCGTGAACTTCCTTTTTCTATGTTTATCCGGCTTATGCCAACTTTTGCTGGTACAGATCCAAAAAGATGGACTGACTTCATCTGACGTATTTGAAGCCTGTATCCGAAGGACTGATGATCCGGGACTGTTCTTCCTTCACCGGATTAGAGGGAGAATTTGTCCGCTTCTGCATCATGGATCCAGAAGATAATCGAAGACTGCTGACAGTGTTTCAAAAAATTTCACAATCAGCCCGAAAACAGGTATGATTTATATACAGAGAACTTCCACCATGAAAGAAAGCAACATTCCATGTCAACAAAACATGAAATGTTGCTTTTTCTTGTATATCAATTCACTCTTTCCAGTATTTTTCTAAATATTGATTTGCATCCGTATCTGAGAGCTTAAACTTCTCCTTCAATCGAAGCAAAACATGTTCTTTCGTTTCTCCCATCTCCTGTAGAATTTCAATACATTCCTGAATCCTGCCCTTTCTACCTTTTCTTCCCCTTTCTTTCACCCCCTTTGCCTATATCCTGTCTCCCTTTTATAGATTCTTGAAAAGAACCAGCGATCCTTGGATCTGCTTTTTCTCTTGCCTGCCTCATACTCTAACCGTGCCCTCTCATCTGCACCTTTGATGCACCAGACTCCTCATAGGCCTTCCTCAATATAAGGGTCTTCATCTGCTGCCATTTTGAATTCTCCTCTGTCTCTGCATTGATAAATTGCATCCAACTTAGCAGTTCTGTCTCCGGATACTGGTGCTTTTGCCAGCTTCTGGCAATTCCAATACATGCAATTCCAGCTTGTCACTGTATTCTTGATATGCCGGCTGCCCTCCCATAAGTGAAACCGGGAATAGAATGCATCCGTATCTTCGAATATTTCAAAGTCCAGAATCCCGATATGGATACATTTTTCCAGCACCCTTCATGAATCTGTTCCGTAAACATTTTTGACAGATAAAATAAAGTTCTCTCTGCCCAGTACTCGTACGCTGCCACCTGCATCTCCACATCGACCTGACCGCTGTTTTTCAATTGGATCCGAACATCCAAAATTCCAAGCTTGTCTTCCTTATACCGTTTCTCAAGACTGGTGGCAACAGTGTTGTCTCTTCGATTTCCTCATAGGGAATCCCCCGTAACTGCCGACAAAAATGCCTGACGGATTTGTGCATCTGCCATCAACTGTTTGAAACAAAAATCATTTTTCGGTCTCATCAGAAACTGCGTTGTATTCTCTTTTTCCATTCACATTCCTCCTGTTTTCCGAATGAATTTACCGGAAACAGGACTTTTCATAACTAATTCTTTCGATTAATTTTTCGATGATAGACCTCGTTCCGGTTTTCCATTCGCTTTTTCTTGCTTCTTTACTGGGAAAATCCGAAATGCCGGCTGTTGCCGGTTCAGATATAACTGAAAGGGATTCCTTTCAGAGATGTTTCCAGTATACAAGTTTCTTTCAGCAAAAGCAATGAACGAAATCTAAAACTTGTCACAGTCACTTCATTTTCTCTTTATAAACATAATCTGTTTTTTATCTATGGAAAACATTTTATCACATTCCACTGCAGCTTTTTCCAGGCGTTTAAATCCTTGTTTTTACTTTTTTCTGCATTGTCCATACAAACGATACATCTGTTCTCCATCGCGGATATCACAGCCTTTATAGAACATATAGTGCGCATCATCGTCATACATCCAGTTTGGATCGGCCTTCTTCCAGTTCCGAAGAGATTTTTCACTGCTTTTTTCCTTGCATTGAAAAATGGATCTTCCCGGATGGATGCAGAAACCTGCAACCTCGTACAGGCTCTGATAAACAAAACCGGATCCTTTGCATCGATCGATCCTGTTCGGCACCGTTTTCGTTTCCGCACAGTCCGTATCCACGCTTGCAATATTATCAGCGCGAACATCAGAAGTATAACGCCGATCACCTTCAAACACTGGAAGAGCGCCTTTCGGATCTGCTGCCACGTATCCGATGATGCTCTTTGCCCTCTCCATTTTTCCAACGCAGAAGCTGCACCTGTACGATCCTCGACCTTCCAGCCGGTATCCTCCCCTGCCAGACTTCACACCAGGCATGGCCCATGCTGCCCCCTCAACTTCTGCCACATATTGCCCATTTTCCCCTGCTGTGAAAATGCAGATGCCGGAATGGCATAACCTTCTGCAAATCTGGCCGGAATCCCCAGCATTCGATACATCAAGGTTGCAGCTGTTGCAAAATGCACACAAAATCCTTTGTGGTTTTCAAACAAAAAATACCCGCAAAATCCTCGCCGGACGGTGTCGATCCCGGATTTACATCATACACAGCCTGACGTTTTAATGTTTCTTCCACGAACCGCTCTGCTTCTTCAAAAGAATCTGCTTCCTGCAGTTCGTTGCACAATTTGGAAGTTGTTTCAAAGAGGATGGATACTGCAAAATATACACTTGCTTGGATCCGTCGCACTTCCTTCTCTACAGGATCCCCTGTCATATTCTTTTTTCCATATTTCTCCGAAACATAAATCGTATCTGTCGGCATTTCCTCCTGCGTCACAGTGAACAACACACCCCCTTCCTGGGGACAAAGCGCCCAGCTCCCGCAAATCTTCCATACCGCCGGAAGAATCCATGCCTGTCTCTTCCGGAATCATATTCTGCTCTGTCTGCGGGATTTTTGCCTGTGTTTTTCGTTCCTCTTTTCTGACTCTTCCTTTTGCTCTTCCTTTTTCGTCTGTGCTTCTTTTCTTGTCTGCCTGTCTGCACTCCATGCATTCCACGTCTCTTCTGCTTTCTGGATTACATGCTCTTTCACATATCGTCTGGTCGTCCGATATACCCCATCTTCTTTTTTTCATCGGCTCCATCTGCTCTCCCAGCTGGACCGAACAAAATGCCAGAAATACGAAGCTTATTCCCACAATGCAGACATTCTGCAGAACATTACAAGACATCGATGTAAGCACTGTCACATACAATCCGGCTGCAATCATCTGAAGCCAGCATTCTCTCGGATCCGGGAAATACGTCAAAACCGCCGCATATATCACTGGTACAAGATAGAAAACCGCAGAAATACAAAGCAGGAGCTTCTTTCTTTTACCAGCATTGTCCCAAGCCAGACACTCCCTAAAAAACCGGTGATCAAAAGTACTGCCATCCACCTCTCTGTCTGATCCTGAGGTAATTTCTGCGTCAATTTCACTCCGGCGGCAGTCTCCCACCAGGACCACAGTGCAAAACCAACGGTAAGAAACTGTAAGATATGAACTTTCCAGCTATGTTGATTCAAATCCTTCTTTTTTCTTTTTCATACCCCTTCTCCCATATCACACCTGGATAATCCGGTATCATTCCATCCCTGAATCCCTGGCCATCCAGTACAAGAACACTGGAAAATTTCTGTGTTCGAAACACTTCTTCAAACCCGCTTTGCTCTTCCTCTCGTTTCGCTACAGGGACTGCTTCCATCAGCTCCCAGAGCATTTCATAAAACGTCTCCTCATCCTTCACGCGCCATCGCACAACACGGACGTTTTTCTGATCAAACCATGCCACAACGTGCATACAGTGTTCTTCTACCAGAGTCCTGGAAAGTGAAGCACAAATCTCCATCATACGCTCCAGCTTTTGAAATCTTTCGCTGCATCCGAAAGCCAAAGTCGATACATACCGCACATCCAAGAGGATGACTGGATTCTTTGACCATCATTTTTCCCGCCTTGGCACTGATCTTCCAGTGGATCATCTGCACCGGATCCGGAATGTGATACTCCCGATCGATAGATTTCCGTAGCATCCTGCCCACCCCTTTCATTGAATAGGTTTCCGGCTCAACCGGAAATTCCCGCGTCCTTCTCCCAATCTCTACCGGCATTGCACAGATCTTCGGCAGGACTGTGAATCGCTCCTTTCCTGCTGCTTTTTACCCACAGATAAAATTCCGATAAAATCATAGATTCTCACTTCTGTAATCGTCAGCTTCCACTCTCCGCACCTGTCTGGTTCAAATGTATAGTCTGCCTGCTTTTCAGAAAGCCATAAACTGTCTTTTTGTCTGATGCCGGATACTGCATGTTCCATTTCCAGCAGAATCCTGCACTTTCCGATCCAAAGAGAACTTTCCCTGCAAACCTGTATACTGACTTTCATTTGCTGTTCTTTTTCTCCGTAATCCGAGAGCCGCTTTACTCTGGCAGAAAGTCCTCTCCCCGCAAAAATAAGATAAACGATTCCTGCCGCCGGATACAGAAGCACAAAAAATCAACAGCCCGCTCAGTGCCGGATAAATATACATCAAAACAGATATCCCACTGCGCCAAGCACCAGAAGATATGTTATCATCCGTTTTCCCATATGCGCTCCTTTTTATCGCTTTTTCAATGATGGTGATTCTACTGCGGACAAAATTTCCTGCAGTACTTCCTTCTGTTTTACTTTTGCTGATCCTTGCCCTTGTATTTAACAGGATCCGATGCTGTGCAGTCTCCCGAAACACTCCCCTGACATCTGCCGGAACCACATATTCTTTCCTGCCAGATACGCACCCGCTTTCGCCATCTTTGCAAGTGCCACTGTTCCTCTTGGACTCATCCCCAGCTCCAGCATCTCATGTGTTCCCCTGGTAGCCTGTGCCAGCTGCACCAGATATTCAGAATCCGCTCATGCATAAAAAATCTGTGCAGTCTCCCGCTGTGCTTCCTCAAGTTCTTCCTTTGTCATCACCTGTTGAACGGCATCTGACGTACGGCCATTCTCATTTTTTCGCAGAATCTCCATCTCTTCGCGAATTGTCGGATATCCCCATCTTTACACAGACCATAAAACGATCCAACTGAGATTCCGGAAGCAACTGCGTCCTGCGGAGCCGGACGGATTTTCCGTAGCGATCACCAGAAACGGCGGACAATCTTTCTGGTTTTTCCATCCACGGTCACCTGCCCCTCTTCCATCACTTCCAAAAGGGCTGACTGTGTCTTCGGAGACGCCCGGTTGATCTCATCTGCCAGAAGCAGGTTGCAGACCACGGCTCCCGGATGATATACAAACGCATTTCTCTTTTCTGGTAGATGGTAAAATCCGGTCAGGTCTGACGGAAGTACATCCGGTGTAAACTGCACCCTGCGCTTCTGCAGTCCGATCGCTCTGGAAAAAGCAATCGCCATGGTCGTCTTGCCAAGTCCCGGAATATCCTCCACCAGCACATGCCCACCCGCCAAAATGCTTTCATCACCGTCTCTGTCACTTCCTGTTTTCCAATCACTGCCCTCTGTACTTCCTGCAGTGCAAAAGTACCCTTCTCTCTTACTTTTTCCACACCTGTTTTCCCCCTGTCTGATATAGAAAATTATACCATATTTTGCTTTTTTCCTCTTACTTTTTCATATTTTTAACAAAAAGTAAGAAACGTTCCTCCTGATACATGCTATAATAGAGAAAACAACAAATGACAATCATGTACTTCAAGAAAGGATGGTCTTTATGGAATTCACAGAAGGATTAAGAAAAGTATTTTTAGCAGGTGTAGGTGCTGTCGCCTCTACTGCAGAAAACGCAAAAGAACTGATCGATGATCTGGTAGAAAAAGGCGAACTGACCGTTGCACAGGGCAGAATGCTCAATGAAGAACTGAAACATACAGCAAAAGAAAAAGTCAAAGAACATATTTCTGTCACCGTTACCAGGAATTATACAGATGCCATGAATTCTGTCGATCAGATGACCGAAGAGGAAATTAAACGCTCTGAAAGAAAAGATTGCCCAGACAGAAGAAGCAAGAAAAGAACAGCCTGAAGATCCAGATATTACCTCCGATGAAAGGACACCCGAAGAATCAGAATGAATAAAGAACAAAAACAATGGATCCTTCCCGGTATCCATCATACACGGAAGAATTCATTCAGCCGCCTCCGGCAGGCGGCTGAACGAGATTTTAAAAAGTTTTAAAAACACCATCTGACCTCGGGTCTGACACCGGTCAAGCTCCGCGAGATCCTGGAAGATCTGGGCCCTACCTATGTGAAACTGGGCCAGATTATGTCCATGCGTTCCGATATGCTGCCGGAAGTATACTGTCAGGAACTGACAAGGCTTCGTACCGATGTGATCCCCATGCCATATGAGACTGCAGTCTCAATCATTGAATCCGAATTACAGCGACCTGTCTCTGACATTTTTCTTCCATCGAACAGACTCCGCTTGGCTCTGCTTCCATTGCACAGGTACATCCCGCACAGCTAAAAGACGGAACAAAGGTTGTTTTAAAGGTACAACGACCGGCCATCCAAAAGACGATGGAAAATGATATCCGGCTTTTAAAAAAAAAGCTTCCGGTATTTTAAAACTGACACTGGGAACTAAAAATCTGATCGACTTTCATACGATTTTAGATGAACTCTGGGAGACTACCAGAGAAGAGATTGACTTTGAAAAGAGGCCGCCAATCTAGATCTGTTTTACGCCAACCAAAAGAAATCGCCTATACGACCTGCCCTGTGGTATATCACGAACTGACGACTCCAAGACTTCTTGTCATGGACTATATCGACGGAATCCAGATCGACCATATAGCGGAACTAAAAAGTCTTGGCTACGACATGACTGAAATTGGCGAAAAACAGCAGAAAACTACTGTAAACAGATTTTGGAGGATGGATTTTTCCATGCGGATCCGCATCCTGGAAATCTCTGGATCAGCAAGGGGCAGATTGCATGGCTGGATCTCGGAATGGCAGGACATCTGTCTTCCAACACTCTGCTGCTTCGCAAAGCGATTACGGCACTTCTTGAGAATGATATTTATTCTCTGAAAACGTATTACTCGCGTTTGCCGAACCTCAGGAGCGTGTCAACCATGCCCGCCTGTACACGGATATTGATGATATTGTCAGCAAGTATGTTTCCATGGACTTCGGCACCATGCGGCTTGGCGATCCGATCGAACGGCTCCTGCAGCTGGTCAAGGATCACCGGCTTGCAATTATCCCGGATGTCACACTGCTTGCGCGAAGCATGATCACGATTGAAGGAACTTTAAGCATGCATGTGCTCCGGATGTAAATCTGTTGCGGATTTTATCTGTACATATGTCCAATCTGCTGATCCATGAGCTGGATGCAAGGCACATTTTAAAACATAAGGGACGCCAGGTTTATACTTCACTGGACAAATCCCTCAACATCCCTGCCCAGCTTTCTGATCTTTGAACATTACAAAAAACGGGCAAGCACAAGTCAACCTGCAGCTTTCTGATGGCGAGCATTTCCGCCGTGATGTTTATTCCATTACAAACCGGGTGCTTTTGACGATTCTTTCTGCTGCCCTGTTTATCGGATCAGGTCTTGCCTCGACATTTACAGCATTCCAAAGTGGTTTGGACTCCCTTGGATCAGTTTCCTCGGATACAGTCTGTCCGCCCTTTTATTGCTGATTGTTCTTGTACAGATTTTCCGATTTGGCGCAAATAAAAAGGAGAAGAAATCCCTCATTTTTTCAGGATTTCTTCTCCTTTTTTTCCTACATTCTATTTTTTTCTGAATCAGTCGCTGTCTGCTTTACATTCACACCCTGATCTTCAAAGTCTACTTTTTTCCATTCTTTTTGTCTACCTTGATGTCAGTCTCTTTGCGCCATGTTTCCACCTGATCTTCATACTGTTTCTGCTTGCGCTCTTCTACGATTTCCTTTTTTCTTCTGATCTGTTGCCTCACGATCCAGCTTGCTTGTCAGCTTCGCCACATAGATTCCATCGTCTGTCTCAATCAGGCTTGTCACGTCCCCTACATTTTCCAGCGCATCTGCCGCCTTTAAAAGATCTGCGTTCAGTGTGCTGGACTCAGAATCAAATGTCGCCGTCTGCACTTCTTTTTCTGCCGAAGCAGCTGCTGCATTCATGTCCTTGTCCGGATCTGCGCTGACTGTATCCAGAAAGGTCTGTGCCTTTTCTTTTTCTGCCTTCTTTTCATCGTCAGTCATCTGAACAGACTGTCCGGAATCATCCTTCTTCGTATAAGAGAACTGGACATACTCGATCTTCTTTTGTGCTGCATCCTCATCTGAAACATTTTCATCCACGCCCTCTTTCATTGGTGCATCCATCTTCTGCTGAATCGTAGCAAGTTCCAGATATTCTTTGACATATTTTTTATATCCGGACACAACTTCTTTGTCCTCCAATGTGTTGTCTTCCACAAACTCCTCTGCGGCTTTGTCGATCTTCTTCTTTTTCTTCGTCTGTCAACTCCACTTTATATTCAGAAGCATGCTGTTTTACAAGATACATATTTTCCAGAGACTCTAAAATACTGTCTTTCATATTCTCCTCATATGTCTTGCCTTCTTCCACTTCCTGGCTCCACATTGTGTCCGCACTCATCCCCATCAGGCCTGCATAAAACGACTCATACTGCGCCTGCTGCTACGCGCATAAAAATTAGCAACACCATACGAAACCTTCTCTGTTCCGACCGTTACTACTGTAGCATCATTATCAGGGGGCAGCACTGCATCCTGTTATCGTAACCGCCGCTAAAATACCGGCAACTGCGGTGATCACACCTCTTTTTTTCAATCCAACCATAAATTCCTCCTCTAATTGTACCTAATTATTTCATTATAACGTCTTTTTTCTCCTCTAACAAGCTCTTTATATCATTTAAGAGCTTTTTCACAAGTTCCAGAACCGTTTCATCCTTTTTCCTTTTTATTTCTACCCTTTTTATAATAGACAAAATACGGCACTGCCTCCGCCTTAAACACCAGATTTCCCCGGTAGCTCTGAATCAACGGAGGAATTTTCTGCGGATTGACCTTCGCTTTTTCATACATGGTAAACCGGAATTCTTCTCCTTTTTTGTTCCACTGCCGTCACATAAGCTGAATGTGCAAGCGCTTTAAGACCTGCGATCTGAAGAAGCTGCTGTACCTTTCTTGGTACATCCCGAACCGGTCGATAAGCTCCTCCAGCATATCATCCATCTCTTCCTCATCTTCAATTCCCGCGATCCGCTTGTAAATATCCAGCTTCTGATATTCGTTCGGAATATAATTCCGGGATATACGCATCCACATTCAGATCCATCACGGTCGTATAAATTTCCTCCTCGGTTCCGCCTTTTTAACTGTTTTACCGCTTCATTGAGCATCTTGCAGTACAGATCATATCCGACAGCCTCCATATGCCCATGCTGTTCTGCTCCCAGAAGATTTCCGGCTCCGCGGATCTCCAGATCTCGCATCGCAATCTTAAATCCGGAACCAAGATCCGTAAACTCCCGGATTGCCGCCAGTCTTTTTCCGCCACTTCCTTTAGCAGCTTGTCTCTTCGGTACAGGAGAAATGCATACGCCATCCGATTGGATCTTCCCACACGCCCCCGCAGCTGGTACATTTGAGAAAGTCCCAGACGATCTGCATCATGAATAATCATCGTGTTGACATTCGAAATATCGAGTCCTGTCTCAATGATCGTTGTTGACACCAGCACATCGATCTCTCCGTTGATGAAATCATACATGATATTTTCCAGCTCATGCTCCGCCATCTGCCCGTGAGCAAACGCCACTGTCGCGTCCGGAACAAGTTTCTGCACATGATCTGCAATTTCCGCAATATCACTTACCCGGTTATATACATAATACACCTGTCCGTCCCGATCCAGTTCTCTTTTGAATAGCTTCACGGACCATCTCATCATTGTACTCCATCACATATGTCTGGATCGGCATCCGATCCATCGGCGCCTCTTCCAGCACGCTCATATCGCGGATTCCAATCAAACTCATATGCAGCGTCCGCGGGATCGGCGTGGCAGTCAGCGTCAGTACATCCACATTTTCCCGCAGTTTTTAATCTTCTCTTTATGTGTCACGCCAAATCGCTGCTCTTCATCTATGATCAAAAGTCCCAGATCCTTAAATTCCACATCCTTTGACAAAACACGATGCGTCCCGATCAGAATATCCACCAGTCCTTTTTTCAGATCTTCCTGTTGTCTTCTTCTGTTGGGCAGGCGTCCGAAACCGGCAGAGCAAATCCACGCGCACCGGAAATTCTTTCATTCTCTGCACAAAGGTGTTGTAATGCTGCTGTGCCAGAATGGTGGTGGGCACCAGATAGACCACCTGTTTTCCGTCCTGGATCGCCTTAAATGCAGCCCGAATGGCAATTTCCGTCTTTCCGTATCCGACGTCTCCGCAGATCAGGCGGTCCATGATCTTTTGCTCTCCATGTCCTGCTTGGTATCGGCGATCGCCTGCAGCTGGTCATCGGTCTCCTCAAACGGGAACATTTCTTCAAATTCCTTCTGCCAGACCGTATCCGGTTCATACTGATATCCATTCTCCTGCTGCCTTGCCGCATACAGCTCCACCAGATCCCTGGCAATCTGTCTGACTGCCCCGCGCACCTGATTCTTTGTTTTCGTCCACTGGTTACTTCCCAGCTTGTTCAGCTTTGGCTTTTTTTGCATCTGCTCCTGCATACTTCTGGATCAGATCCAGCTGCGTTGCAAGAATATACAGGCTGCTTCCTCCCGCATAAGAAATTTTCATATAATCTTTGGTGATCTTATCTACTTCAATTTTTTCAATTCCTTGATAAATTCCCAGTCCATGATTCTCATGTACCACATAATCTCCAACCTTTAATTCAGAAACTTTGGATTTTCTGTCCTTCATATAGTTTTTCTGCGTTTCTTTTTTCTTCTGTCTGCCAAAATATCTGTTTCAGAGATCACCATGAATTTCAGCATCGGATATTCATATCCCTGTGTCACATGCCCGTATGCCACCATAATTTCCCCCGGCTGCACTTCACGCTCCATATCTTCACTGTAAAAGCTACTCAGATTGTAATCTCGAAGATCTTCTGCCAGGCGCCTTGCTCTTGTTCTGGAACCAGACAGCAAGGCATCACCCGGTACTGATTTCTTTTCAGCCGCTTCAAATCCCTTTGTGAGCATCTCAAAACTGTTGTTATACGGATTGACACCCTTCGTCTGAATATAATCTGTTTCCCGGATCTTTAACCCCCTGCATTTTCCTTCCAGCGCGGTAAATGCCACTCCGTAAAAACTGATTGATCCGGTTTAAGATTTCCAGCACCGGATATACTGTAAGCTCCTGCGTTTCTTCCAGCCCGGCCTCTTCCCGCTTGCGGACGCTCTCCTGAAATTCCTCTTCAATCTCATTTGCTTTTTTCAATCAGCCTCTGCGGCTCATCCAGAAACAGGATCGACTCTTCTGTCGGAAAATACTCCAGAAAAGACTGCTTCTTCTGACTCTGCAGTTCTGCTGCCGGATAAATCTCAATTTTCTGCAGGTTTTCAATCGAACGCTGACTTTCTACGTCAAATGTCCGGATCGAATCTACCTCATCGCCCCAGAGCTCCACACGCACCGGAATCTCTTCTGTAAGCGGAAAAATATCCAGGATCCCGCCGCGCACTGCAAACTGTCCCGGTCCTTCAATCTGTACTTCCCGCGCATACCCCAGGCCGGAAAGTCTCTCCTGAAGCTCCGTAAAATCAACAGTATCTCCGGATGAGATCTGAATCCGCTTCGAAACGATTTCCTCTGCCGGAGAAAGCCCGTCCAGAAAAGCATCCATAGTCGTGATCACTGTAATCTCCTGATTCTTTGTCTTGTCACCATACTGCGGATCACTTCCATCCGCTGCTTCATCAGATAATTTCCTTTGATATCCGCATGGTAAAACAACAAATCTCTTGCCGGATAATACAATACCCCGGAATCTAAAAAGCGATATTCTTCATATGCCTTCTGCGCTTTTTCTTCACTGGAAAAAACGATGATCTTGTAAAAAAACCATCGCCAAGCGCATACATCAAATGTGTTTTTGTGAATTGACACAGCCTGCGATCTGCAGAATCCCCTTTTCTTTCCTTCGCTTCTGTAAAAATCTCCTGATATTCTGCAAGTTCCGCAAGCGGTGCGATAAAAGCCTGCATCATTTTATTTTTTCCTTCTTTTTCCGATTATACTCGTTCATTGCAGCCTCGATATTGCCTGTCATGATCTCCTTCACTGCACAAACTGCATGTTCATATCCCTCTTCCATCTGTTCCTGTTCTTCTTTTGAAAAATGTCCCAGCACATAATCAGCCAGATCCCATTTCGGCGGTTTTTCTCCCACACCTACTTTAATACGGGGAAATACCTGTCCACCCAAATGGGCAATGATATTTTTGATCCCGTTATGCCCTCCGGCACTTCCTTTCGCCCGAATCCTTATCTGCCCCACTCCCAGGCTGATATCGTCATAAATGACAAGAAGCTCCTGCTCTTCGTCCACTTTATAATAGTCCAGAAGACTTCTGACGCTTTCCCCGCTCAGATTCATATAAGTCTGAGGTTTTGCCAGGATTACCTTCTGCCCCTCAATCATTCCTTTTCCGATATAAGCTCTGTGTTTTTTCGTATCTACATCAATATTATATTTTCGTGCCAGTGCATCTATTACTTCAAATCCGACATTGTGTCTCGTTCCCTTCATATTCTGGTGTCGGATTTCCAAGTCCTACAATGATAAACATAGTTGTCCACCTCTTCTTTTCCAATCTGTCCTTTTAAACTGCGTTACCTATTTTACAGGATTCCCCGGCTTTTGTCACGCAAAAGACGGAATATTTTCCGGATATGCCTCATAAAATGATAAAAAACAAGGGGGATTATTCTTATGGATTCCAAAACAAAAATCGTTGTCCTTCACACAAAGGAGCTCATCTATACTGCTGTGTTCGCGCTCCTTTGTATTCTTCTGATCGTGCTGCTTTTTCGTCATGTTTGGTCCCGGACATACAGACAAAAAAGCAAACATCTCACAAAACAGTATACACCTGGTACTTACACATCCACCCTCACACTGAACAACACAAATCTGGAAGTGGAAGTATCTGTGGACAGCTCCGGATCAATTCCATCCGGTTTTGCCAACCTGGATGAAACCGTGACTACAATGTGTTTCCTCTGATCCAGCCTGCGATCGAAGAAATTGCCGACCAGATTTATGACACTCAGTCACTGGACGCCGTGGAATTGTCCGATGACGCGCCTTATACTTCTCAGATCATTCTAAATGCCATCCGGCAGGCCGTAGAAAAAGCCGCAGTCAACAAAACTGCGGCTTCCTGCATATCTTTGATTGTCTTTACCCTTCCACGATCAGATAGCGTCCACCTGAAAGCGGGAATACTTCAGATGCCTCTTCGAGTTCTTCCGCATCCATATTCTCCACGTCTGCACCGCTCTCCTCAAAATATTCTCTTACTTCATCCAGAGAATCTACTACGACCGCCATACAGTCTTCCAGAAAAGCCTCTGCCTCTTCCATTATCTCTGCCACCGGCTCGTCAAAAAGCTGCGATTGTTTTTTCAGAAACGTAAGCAGACATTCCTCATCGTATTCATTCATGCTCCGTTACCTCCCTTTTTTTCTTCCCATGCGGATATCAGTTCAAGAGCTCCTGTGCCGTATCCACGATATACGCTGCGTTCGCTTCCTTTAAGACCTCTCTGCTTCGAAATCCCCAGGAAACGCCTATCGTGCGCATCCCGGCTGCATGTCCGGTCCTGATATCTACTTCGGAGTCTCCGATATAGATGGTCTCTTCAGGAGTCGCTCCCATCTCCCCTGCAATCTGAAGGACTGCTGTCGGATCCGGCTTTCTCGGCACGCCTTCTTTCTGTCCCTGCACTTTAAAAAGAGATCTTTTCCAAATACAGTTTCCACAACATGAACCGCCTGTCTGTCCGGTTTATTGGAAAGAACAGCGCATCTGATTCCCTGCTCTTTTTAATGTACCCAAAAGCTGCACGATTCCTTCATAGGGAGCCACATGATACATACAATTCTCATTGAAGACTCTCCCATATATTTCCATCGCTTCCTCCAGCCTCTCAAAAGCTTCTTCTGACGCGGCACGCAGTGCTTTTTCCAGAAGAACTCTGCTTCCGTTTCCCACAAACATCCGGCACTGCTCTTTGTAATCTCTGGCAGTCCCATCTCTTTCATGGTCAGATTCACAGAAAATGTAAGAGAATCCAGCGTATCGGTCAGTGTTCCATCCAAGTCAAAAAATACAACTCTTATACATCATCGTCTCCATCTCCTCCATCTATTCTACGTGTTTATCATAGTATGAAGTTCTGGAAATTTCAACCGTAAAATCATTTTTATGCAGTTTTCTCTGAAATTTTGTTACTGGAAAGAATAACAGCCTTTAGCCCAACAGATATTGTTTCATTATTTTCAATGCATTTTTTTCCAGCCGGCTCACCTGCGCCTGCGAAATCTGAATCTGTTCCGCTACCTCCATCTGTGTCTTTCCTTCAAAAAATCGAAGCTGGATGATGAAACGTTCCCGTTCATTGAGACGTTCCATCGCCGCCTCCAGCGACAACTCTTCTACCCAGTTTTCTTCCCGGTTTTTTATCACTCACCTGATCCATGATGTACAGCGTATCGCCTCCGTCGCTGTATACCGGTTCATGAAGACTGACCGGCATCTGATTGCATCCAGTGCAAACACGATATCTTCCTTGGATATTCCAATCTCCTCAGCAATTTCCTGCACCGTAGGCTCTTTGAATATTTCTTCACAAATCCTTCTTTGGCGTAGATTGCTTTTATATGCCGTATCACGCAGAGAACGGCTCACACGGATAGAATTATTGTCCCGCAGATATCGTCTGATCTCACCGATTTGATCATCGGAACTGCATACGTCGAAAACTTCACCAGTCTTGAGGGGTCAAAATGATCGACTGCTTTCATCAGTCCCACACAGCCGATCGAAACAGATCGTCGGCATTTTCACTGCTGGATGAAAACCGTTTGATCACACTGAGTACCAGTCTTAAATTACCCTTGATATACTGTTCTCTTGCGTCTTCGTCCCCCTCCTTGATCCTTGCTAAGAAGCTCTTCCCTTTTCCTCTTCTTTCAAAAGCGGGAGCTTCGCTGTGTTTACCCCTGCATAATTCCACTTTATTTCCTGCCATTTGTGAATCCTCCTGTCCTGTTTCTAATTAAAAGAATTCACCATCTGCAGGCAGTCTATGCGGTTTTTACGGAAAATAAAAAAGTTTTACTCCTTGACAAGCTCACGTATCCCTCTATGCCCTCTTCTTCATTTTATTTCTTTCTGACTCTTTTCCTGCTTTTGTTTCTGATTGCCCGCCGAATGGCAAAAATGCCAAATACTGCGATTCCTCCTACTGCCACACCGATCAAACTGCAGAAAATCATAAAAACACATATGCCGTCATGCCTTTGCCTCCTTCTAATTATTTAGTCTCATTTGACAAATCAAAGTCTTAAATCTGACAGTCCCATACAAAGAAAAAAGCAATGTGCATTTCTAAATTTCAAAAGAACTTTTTTTTTTAAAATTTGTTCCTGTTCAATTCTTGCCGCCTCTGCTTTCCAATATTCCATAATATTTCTAACCATTTTGATACATTCTTCCTTTGCAGTCTTCTCATCATAAATCTGAAATCACTAAATGTATGACCACATGGTACTAGACTTCCTTTCATATCTTTTGCCTCCTATCTTCATTGTACCATTTCACGTATTCAGAGTCATTAACAAGCCTCATTTTTTCTCATTAAAAACCACGGATGAGATTTCTCCCATCCGTGATTTTCTCTTTCTCACTATTCCCAACGATCCCATTTATCAGCAAGATTATTGATCTGACTTTCAAATTTTGCTTTGTCTTTATTCGAATTCCCTCTCGTCTGTAAATAACATCCAAAAGTCTTCTTCCGGCTGCGATAAGACGCTCAAATGCAGCGTCTGCTTTCTTCTGGGATGGCTTCTTGCCTTTCACGGCAATCCGCACACCTTCGTTTAAGATCTCATTCGCAGCCAGATCGACTTCCCCGTTCGGGAATGGCGCCCACGCCGGACATCCAAGCGTCTCTTCTACTTTCTGCGCAAATTCTTCCGTCACAGTGTCTTCGCCATGCACCACAAATACATGCTGAAGCGGTGTCTTAAATCCTTTCAGCCATGCTATCAGACCATTCATATCTGCATGACCACTGATTCCGTGAAGACTTTCAATTCTGGCATGAACCTCGATCGGCTCTCCAAACAGCTTGATATTCTTCTCACCTTCCAGAAGCCGCCTTCCTAATGTCCCGTTCGCCTGATATCCCACAAACAGAATTGTACATTCTTTTCTCCACAAATTGTGTTTCAAATGATGACGGATCCGTCCTGCGTCACACATACCCGATGCAGAAATAATTACTTTCGGCTTTTCGATAAAATTAATCAGTTTCGAATCATCACTTGTAACGGATGTCTTCAGCATCTCCTGCGTACGTCCCACTGCAAATGACGGGATCACGACATTACCGCCCGCATCAAAAGTTTTTTCAAAATTCTCGTAAATTCAGAAACATAATCTATCTTCTCCGAAGAATGTACCTGGTTTCCATAGGTGGATTCCACTACCACATAATCTGCGGTATCCGTACACCTTGATCTTTGACGATGATCCATTCCCCACATCTCCCTGAAAATACGATCTGAATCCACCTTCGGTAATCCAGACCTCAATCCTTCCTGCTGAAACCAAGCAAATGGCCGACATTCTGTAAACCGGATTTCCACCCCATCGCAAATATGAAGCCGTTCTCCATATCCACATGGAACGAAAAGATCGGATCGCAGCCTCTGCATCTGCCATCACGTAAAGCGGCTCAAACCCGGCACTCCGGCACGTCTTCCCTTCCGGTTGCGCCATTCAGCTTCAAACTCCTGGATATGGGCGCTGTCACGAAGCATAATATCACATAAATCCCGTTGTGGCAAATGTATCAATATCTGCCCTTTAAATCCATTCTTGCACAAAAGGCAAAGACCTGAAAATGACGATGTGCATGTGTCAAAATACATAGTCCACTTCTCCCGCTGCAAATGGAAGTCCTGGGTTTTCATACAGGTCCGGTCCCTGCCCATACCACAGTCAATTAAAATATTTTTCCCCGCTGCCTGCAGCAAATGACAACTTCCGGTCACCTCATGGGCTGTCTCCTATAAATGTAAGTTTCATATAGCTTCACCCACTTTTTTCATTATAACACCTTTTACGGAGTGAAAGCACTTTTTGAGGATTCTTCCAATTTATTCATAACGCACGATTTCCCGCTTCAATCTCTGTACGATCTGATCTTTCTCCAGACGGGAAATGTATGACTGTGAAATTCCCAGTAAATCTGCTACTTTTTCTGAGTTTTTCGATTCCATCGGGATTATCCAGACCAAAACGCATCTTAACAATGAGCTTTTTCCTGACTGGATAACTGGTTGATGGCACGCACCAGAAGCTTTCTCCGCTTCCCGCTCCGATCCTGATAGATGGTATCCTCCTCTGTTCCGAGGATATCAGATAACAGCAGTCGTTACCGTCCCAATCCACGTTTAAAGGCTCGTCAATGGAAACTTCCATTTTGGTCTTACTGTTTCTTCTCGCAGATACATCAGGATTTCATTTTCAATACAACGGGATGCATAGGTCGCAAGCTCGATCTTTTTTGGTTGATTGAATGTGTTGATTGCTTTGATCAGACTGATTGTTCCGATCGAGATCGATCCTCTACCCCACCCGGTATTATCAAATTTTTTGCTATGTAATACGACCAGACGCAGATTGTGCTTTAATTAACATTTTTTCGCTTCCCGATCATATTCTGATCCGAGTCTTCCGATCACCTCTTGTTTCCTGTTCTGTCTCCAATGGAGGCGGCAGCACTTCAGAACCCCCAATGTAATGAACCTCTTCTGATTTGGAAACAGCAGCCCTTTCCAGACTGGGTACTACTTTTAATTTTAAACTGGCTGCGGCATTGCTACTTTTATAACCATTTTTTTCCTCCTAATATTTCAGGGTTGATTTATCATTTGATACATCCCCTGTTCTGATATCTGTTCTTCACATATCCGACCAGTGGATGATAAATCCACTGTTTTTTCTGTACAATATACATTTTCTTAATTCAAATACCGGCATGACACCACTTTTTTCCTACTGTCCGATATGGAATCAGATGAAACCCTTTCAAGTTTTCCTTTCCCCGGTCAGCTTTTCATTGTGCTTTGTTCTAAATATACTACCGGTTTTTTCATACTCAGTGATCTTTCTAACACATTTCCGGTATCCCAAAGCCCGCGTATCCTTACAGCAGCTTCCTTCCTGATATAAGATGATTCCGGCAAATCTTGAGTTCCTCCTGAAGCCGGCACAAAAACTCCTAGATCGCGCGGATTGTGTAATAGCAGCCAATCACAACAGCAAAAATAGAGACTTGTGTATTTCACATAGGGTTTTAAATATTCTAGAATCCCGCCAATCAAAACGGAAACAAAATACAATAAAATATAACACTTTAAAAATCTGAAAAGCTGCGAATTTTAAGACCGCATACCACCATCCTGCTGCTGACAAGCATATGAAGCACTGCCATTGTGATTCCCACGGGCAGCCGCAAAATTACCACCAGACAGGAAAGTCCCGATCCGACCAGACCGCCTGCAATCTACTCTTTCGTACTGCCCGGCATCTTCATCAAGGCTTTTACAGAAAACAGGATAAGGACGTCCATCATAAATTCACCAAAACATGACATCTATGTATACTTCATAGTACATGTTCCACCCTCTTTTCTCGTTGGTACTAAATCGATTTGGCACCTAAACAAGATTTATTATAATCAGAATCATTGAAAAATTTGTCAGAAACTGACAGAGAAACAGACTTTTATTTCGACAACAATCGTGAAAATACAGGTCTCTTTGTCGAAACCTGTCCCAAACTGACTTTATTATAAAGAAATCCGGAATCTTAATGGACTCAAGCCTCTTTTACTGTGCGCTGAAGGCACTCTTTCCTGTCCTGAAGTGGGTCGGGATTGTGGAATTTCCTATTGTTGTTCTCCTGGCATCCGCCTCTGCTGCCGGTAAGTTCTTGCAAAACTTCTCCGCATTTGAAAGAATAGATCCCATCTTCTGCCGTCCTTCCAGTCTTGCTTTTTAACTTGATGCACTTCCACCCACATTGTGAAGTCCTGTTGCACAATTGAAGCTTCATCACATCTTGTATCATCAACATCGCACCGAAGATAATACTGTTATCTCCCTGCAAGTTCTGACATAACACACCACAACACCAAAAAACCCCCAACCCCCAGCGGATCAAACAGCCTGTTTGCCTCCAGAGCTTTATCATCTACCAAGGTCCTCACCGATACCGATAAGTGATTCCTTATCCTTCATAACTGTCTGAATATCTGCAAAGTCATGTTAACCAGATAACGTCGATCAGTCAGGATACCCCGGAATACCCTGCTGAGCAACCTCATCCGCCAACAAGCCCAGCATTGTCGTCCCCATGATCACTACTTCCAGAAGTTTATCATTCGAAATCACGATCATCGTGCTATTCTTTAATTTATCAATACCAGCCAGTATCCGCCATTCTCGTAATCATCCAAAAACGGAACGGTCACAACAGCAACTAGTGCCCTGCTTCATGTGCGACTATGAGTTGTCCGGTTCCACCCACCCATACCACAGGACAAATACCATGTCAAGCGCCTTTGAGTGCTACGGAAACCTCTCGCACTCTCTGCTGCTTTCACCCACTTCAGGCTGTACCCCGCACCAAGTCCTAGTCTGCCAACCCTGAAAGCCATAACAGCAGTTTTATATTCACTGCTATAAATTCTTGCCAATCTGCTCATCGATCATACGGTTTACCAAGTGTTACCGCCTCCGCCGACCGAACAACAACAATCTTTGCAGCTGCTTCTGATCTGTTTGTCTTAATCCTCAACAGTACTTCTTCATCGTCCTATCAACTTATATTTTATACATCCCATCAACAATATAAGAAACAATAGAATTCAACAAGTATATTATTTCACGCAACAATCACAGATTTTGTGTACATTTTATGTTTTTTTATTCACAAGTCTGTTCCTCTTATGTGCAGATGTCCGATCCGTCAGCAGCTTCAGATTCTCCTGACTGATTTTCAGTCCGTCTGTCCATGTCCTACTTCATTCTGTTTCCGCTGTGGGTACAAACGCACGACGTTTCATACCCTCCAGGTGCAGGGCTGACCTGTCCTTTTTCATTGCTTCTCTGCTGATCAAGAAATTTGCAGATCTTTTCATCTCATAAAGTTTCCTTTTCCCAGCTGCACTGTGACCAATCTGAAAACTAGATTGACTCCTCCAGTTGTTTAAAACATGAAAGGAAGTTCTTATTACCTCCATACGTTCAAAATATCCTGATTCAGACTGAGTTTTTTGTTCATTTTCACTTTGGTATTAAGCTCCAATCCCTCGATATGCCTGGGAATCACTTCCTCCGTTAGTTCCTGAACGCAGCTATCCTGTCCTCATCAAAATACAAACCTCTGGCAATCAAAATAACTAAGAAACTCCTTCATCACAACTGTTCATGGTTTTGAAACTACTTTGTCATTACTTCCATAATTATACCTCTCCACCAGACATGGGAGTTGAATGCATACTTGTCTTTGAACCCATTTTACCAAAGTTCCTTTCGTCCTGACAGCATTTGGTTTTCCCGGTCACCTGATCTCCTTGTCTGAAGAAAGCACCAAAAAATGTCATCATACCGACAGGACTGTAATCAGTGCTGCCATTCGAATCTTTGTTTCATGCCTCCTCCTTTCTTCTTTCTGCTTATTCTCACTAAATTAGACACTTAACACAAGTCTCCATTTCCAACAGCAGAAATAACACCAAAGTTCCCCATAGCTGATAAGAGCGTGGATCCAGTATTGAATACTGTTCTGCTCTATTAACTGCAAGAGTTCAAGATCACCTGAATCATCATATGCGCCATCGCCCTGTTATGACCACGGGCAATTTGTCGAAATAGATCAGAATCAGAAACAATAAAATGATCAGTTTCACTCCGGGACCAGTCCTGTTCTTCATAGATGATAGAAAATCATATCATTCTGCCTGCAGAAATCCTAACTTTGTACGCTTTTTCTCCCAAACAGCCTCCGAACCGATGGCACAAGTCCCCTGCAGTGTCTGGCAATCTTTTCATATTTTTCTCCAGATTGCAAAGTCTCCTCCAGACGTAGATAATCTCTTCCCCAGTGCCAGAAATATCTCCTGCTAAACTCTGCTGCTGCCGCACCCATTCCAAGAAACTGGCATAATTTGCCACAAAACAAGTGCCAATTTCAGATAGTAGCATGTATTTTAGATTATTTTAAAAATTTACAGAAGAATGGCATACTTGACAAGCAATTTTTCCGATTCTGCCTGGCGACAAATATAAATGATCGTGCAAACTTCATTTGCTGAAGAAATGGGTCCTAAAGAGCCATCTTTTTGAACTCCATTACCATATCTCTCATGATCAGAGCAGAACGATTGCAGTGACATCCAAGCCGATCCTCGCTACACATGCCTGCCAGTCCCAACGCTGTCGCAAATCCCTGCTTTTTCAAATAGTAAAGAATCATGAACTTTACCCATTTATTATAGGCGTTGCATAGTGGCATTGTGACCAATCAGATCTTTGTCACTGGCCAAAGCAGAGTATAATCATATCAGTTGTTGATGTTTTAATTTCCAGATCCACTCCTTGTAATTGATTTATGTTCTTTTGAATTTATCTCATGTCTCTTCATAAACATTCCCAGCTTGCACATGCCGGAGATAAAAAGAACTGCATCTCCGGGTTCTGTTCACAGATATTGACTGCCTCTTCAACGTATCTGCAAGAATCATCTGTAAATCAGCAATACAAAATCTCGAACGAAGA
>VOFI01002805.1_pt1 | contig 26296 bp, 27 predicted proteins | sample 5384131 | NCBI WGS metagenome assembly VOFI01 (sample SAMN12384728, study PRJNA508395) | human gut metagenome | isolation source: healthy gut H | host: Homo sapiens | reverse complement strand
TCAATTGCGTTCAGTGCGTATTGCTCGCATAGATGAACCAATGAAACGCTGCGGACTGCCCTATCACTCACCAATCTTATTTTCAGCTTCGTACCGGAAGGCAGTGAAATATCCCAGTTTTCAGTGGGCGAAGTATCACAAGTAAAAATAGGCTGGCAGGTTCAGACCGGTGTCGGCATCTGACATTTCCACTGCCACCTGGAAAGGCAGAGTTTATGTAGGCGATGACTTGGGTTTCCTAACGCTACACCTGAAGGAAGGACGTAAATTATGGAGTTTCAATCAGGAAACGCATTGTGGAGCACACCTGCCGCAACCGACAGGATTGTGGTTTGGGCTCCGCTGACGCCACAAACATCTACGGGATCCGGTGCTGTAACCGGTAAAGAACGCTGGAGGTGCGGTTTGCCGAGCGTGGGGAGCAACTATTGAAAAGAATGCTTACATAGGTAATGGTTCACTTTTCGCCATTCAACATCAAAATGGTAAAGTAGTATGGACATACTGCGGTAATCAAAGGTTACATCGAAACAAAACCTCTGGTAAAAGGTGACAAGGTCATTCGGTGCATGCATGGGACAATACTCTCTATGCTCTCAATAAATCCAACGGCAAAGGAACTCTGGAAGTGGACCGGCGGTTGGCCATATGCACTTCTCCCCTGCTGCCCGTATGCCTGCTTGGCAACATGGGAAAGTATTCATCACACCAAACCCACAGCATTGCCATGACCGCTATCGGCCCCTAAAAACAGGAAAAAACAGTTTGGCGTACCCAGCTACGTCAATGGTTCAAGGAAACAATCAGTCTATCCGCAAACAAAAATCAGATTTATAGCAAAACGATGAGTCGAGTGTGTCGTATGCTTTATTCCACCATCAACGCGACACTCCGAAGAGATCTGGGCATAATGTGGGCTTTGGCTACGAACTCCATCCATGCAGATGGAAGGAAAAGACGGTATAGTATTCAGTAGTACCAAAGAAGGACTTATCTTTGCATTGGATGCAAGTACCGGACAGAAGTATTGTTGGAAACATAAGATCGGCAATTCACTGATTAACACCGTACTCCCCATCAGCCGCCATCAAGTACTGTTTACAGCCACCAGTGGTGAAACAGGCTTACTTGAGTGGAAAGAATAAAACAAATCAAAACATAAGCATATATGAAATCAACAATCAATTGCTTCATCCCTTACGCGGGAGCAGTACAAGCAGAAAGAACAGTTTCAAGGATTACAAGCAACAGGTTTGGTGAAAAAAAATCTACCTTCTTGTCACCTCACCCAGCTTCGATCCACTACCAGGATGCGAACTACTTTATGTAGACAAGCTTACCAACAGCGCCTCCATGTACGCCATTGCTAGCTATTCGGATGCAAGCTACCATTACTTTATACCAAATATACATCACTTGAACTGGGACTATTTGCCCTTGAACGGATGATTCACATTGCCGAAGATTCGGCTGCGGCATGGTATACGCCGACCATTATCAAGTGACAGAAGGTAAACAGAGTAATGCCCCGGTCATCGATTACCAGTTCGGAAGTCTCCGTGACGATTTCAACTTCGGTTCTGTCCTCCTTTTCAAAGCCTCAGCCTTGAAAGAAGCCATAGCGCCAAACGAATGAAATCCGACTATGACTTTGCCGGATTCTACGATCTGCGCCTTAAACTTTCACAGAAATATCCATTAGTACATATCAATGAATACCTTTATTCGAAGTAGAAAACGACACCCGTCGAAAAAAGTGGTGAAAAAAATATTCGACTATGTAGATCCTAAAAATCGTGACCGACAGATTGAGATGGAAGAGGCATGTACCGAACATCTACAGAATAGCGGTTGTATCCTGAAACCCTGAATTCCAAAATAGAATTCCAACACCGGCAACTTCCCATACGAAGCTTCCCCACAGATTATTCCGGTACGCCGTATTCGTACCATACGCGATGCCATCCGTTCTGTACTCAGCCAGAAAGCAGATTTCAAATTCAACCTGATCATTATCGACAATCCGCTTCTACCGACGGTACCACCGAAGCCATTGATGAATTTAAAGACGATGAACGCCTGATCCACTTGATTCCCGAACGTAATGATTTGGGTATAGGCGGTTGCTGGAATCTGGGAGTTCACCATCCTCTTTGCGGTAAATTTGCTGTCCAACTTGACAGTGACGACGTATATGCCCACGACGGTACTTTGCAGGTCATGGTCAATGCATTTTACGAACAAAACTGTGCTATGGTAGTAGGCACCTATATGATGACAGATTTTGATATGAACATGATCGCTCCGGGCATTATTGATCACAAAGAATGGACACCAGAAAACGGGCGTAACAATGCACTACGCATCAACGGGTTAGGTGCTCCTCGTGCATTCTACACACCAATACTCCGTGAATTGAAGGTACCCAATACCAGCTATGGCGAAGATTACGCATTAGGACTGAATTTCTCACGCCAGTATCAGATCGGACGCGTATACGAAGTCGTTTATCTATGCCGCCGTTGGGATGATAACTCGGATGCCTCTCTCGACATCGTAAAGATGAATGCTCACAACCTTTACAAGGACCGCATACGCACTTGGGAATTACAGGCACGAATTGCATTAAATAAGAAACAAAGATGAACAAAGAAATAGAAACTCTACTGAGCGAACAGCTCTCCTCTTGGGAGACGGCACAAAACAATTACGCTGCCCTGAAACGGGTACGAATAAAAGATGTGAAAGTGAACGGTTGCCTGTACAGAATACAGTTCAACCCGGCACGTATTGTTTCTTCTGCTGCCAAAGTAGATAGTAAATCGATTCAAGAGCGTAAATGCTTCTTGTGTCCGGCCAATCTTCCACCGATGCAAAAAGGCATTCCTTTCGGAGAACACTACCAGATATTGGTCAACCCATTTCCTATCTTTCCCAAGCACTTGACAGTTCCCGAGCTACAACATGTTGAACAGCGTATCTTACATCGCTTTAGTGATATGCTCGACCTGGCTACTTATGCCGAAGATTATATAATCTTCTACAATGGTCCCCAATGTGGTGCATCGGCTCCCGACCATCTGCATTTTCAAGCAGGTAATAAAGGTTTTCTACCTATCGAACAAGAGTCGAAAGAGAAAAGAGGAGAGAAAGTAATCACCTGTAAAGATGCTACTCTTTGGGCACTAAACGATTACCCCCGTGCAACTCTGCTAATTGAGGCGGGAAGTAAAGAAACAGCTATCATGTTGTTCAATACCGTATACCAGGCCATGCCCTCAACATCGGGTGAAGATGAGCCTATGATGAATGTATTGGTATGGAAAGAACAGAAAAATTGGATTGTCTGCATCTTTCCCCGCAACAAACACCGTCCCTCCTGCTACACAGCCGAAGGGGATACCAATATCCTGATCAGCCCTGCATCAGTAGACATGGGGGGAGTGTTCATCACTCCACAAGAAAAGGATTTTGAAAAAATTACAGCAAATGATATTGCCGACATTCTCGGTGAAGTATGCCTGAGACCGGCAGCCTTCCGCATATTGATAGAACGCATAAAACAACAATTATGAAAGAACCCAAAGTACAGGTCGGCATTTTATTCGAACCTCAAATCAAATTCATACTGCTGACCCCCTATCATATCAACGGGGAAGAGGTCAGCGGCAAACAGGTTGTGACCTATGATAACGGACACATCCTCTGGCAAGGGCATTCATATGACGAACTGCTGTTTGAGCCCCTACACGAAAAAAGCGATGCTTTTGAACTGCAGGATGTCACCATCGGTATCAATTTTCATTGGGAACGAAAGGAAAACCAGCGTTTTATCGGAGCACTGAAAATTATTGTAGAAAATAAAAAGTTAACGGGAATCAACGTAATTCATGTGGAAGATTACCTGACCAGTGTGATCTCTTCTGAAATGAGTGCAACGGCAAGTCTGGAATTACTGAAAGCACATGCTGTGATTTCAAGAAGCTGGTTATTAGCGGGGCTTTCCCTACCCTATTCCAAAGATAGAGAAAAAAAGTAATACCACTCCCGAGAAAGTGCCCTACTTACATCTTCTTTTCCACCCCTTGCACAAGAGGCCGAAAATAAAATTCTAATCCGCTGGTATGAACGTGACGCACATACTCACTTCGATGTCTGTGCCGACGATCATTGCCAACGTTACCAAGGTATTACCCGTGCCTCAACCGACATGGTGAGGCAAGCCATCTCTGCCACCCGAGGAGAGGTACTTATGTCGGAAGGAACTATTTGTGATGCGCGCTTCTCCAAATGTTGCGGTGGTGCTTTTGAAGAGTTTCAGTATTGTTGGGAAAATATCAGACATCCATACCTATCCAAACAAAGAGATAGCAAAAAGCAACCGATCTACCCGATCTGTGTAAAGAAGCCGAAGCCGAGCGATGGATACGTACTTCTCCCGAAGCCTTCTGTAATACAAAAAGACAAGAAAGTACTGTCACAGGTACTGAATAACTATGATCAGGAAACTACCGACTTTTATCGTTGGAAAGTAGAATATGAACAGGAAGAACTGTCCAAACTGATTCTGAAACGTTCAGGAATTGACTACGGACAAATTCTCGACTTGGTACCAGTGGAACGGGGAACTTCCGGACGACTTGTCAGACTCAAAATAATAGGTACTAAACGGACCATGATCATTGGCAAAGAACTGGAAATACGTCGTACCCTCTCCCCATCACACCTCTATAGTTCTGCTTTCACCATTGATAAAGTAGACGTCACAAACGGAATACCGGATCGCTTTATCCTTACCGGGGCCGGATGGGGGACACGGAGTAGGACTCTGTCAGATAGGAGCAGCCGTCATGGGCGAGCAAGGTTATACATACGACACCATCTTGCTGCATTATTACATCGGGGCAACGATAGATAAACTTTATTAAACACACACCATTATCATGAAAAACAAAAATATATCACCGTGGGCATGGATTCCGACTCTTTACTTTGCACAAGGATTACCTTATGTAGCCGTAATGACTATCTCGGTAATTATGTACAAAAATCTGGGTATCTCCAACACAGATATCGCTCTTTATACCTCTTGGCTCTATTTACCATGGGTTATCAAACCTTTCTGGAGTCCATTTGTCGACTTATTAAAAACCAAACGTTGGTGGATAGTCAGCATGCAGCTATTGGTAGGTGCCGGACTGGCAGGAATCGCTTTCACCATACCTATGTCAAACTTCTTCCAAACGACCCTTGCCATTTTTTGGCTAGTGGCATTCAGCTCGGCTACACATGATATTGCTGCAGACGGATTCTACATGTTGGCACTCAACGTACAGGACCAGGCACTTTATGTAGGTATCCGCAGCACTTTCTACCGCATTGCCACAATTGCCGGCCAAGGCTTGCTGGTGATGCTCGCAGGTGGACTTGAAATATGGACAGGCAACATTAAATATGGATGGAGTATCACGTTCTTTATTCTGGCAGGACTCTTCCTCGCCTTCTGTCTCTATCATAAATGTATATTGCCAAAGCCCGACAGCGATAAAGCAGTAGTAGGTGAAAATAGTGCCAGTGCTATTTTCAGTGGATTCATAGAAACCTTCGCTTCCTTCTTCCGCAAAAAACAAGCAGGAGTTGCTATCCTTTTCATGCTATTCTACCGTTTTCCGGAAGCACAATTAGTGAAACTTATCAACCCATTCCTACTTGATCCCATTGACAAAGGCGGACTGGGGTTGACAACAGCTGAAGTCGGATTGGTTTACGGTACTATCGGTATCATCGGGCTGACCTTGGGAGGCATTATCGGAGGTATCTGTGCAGCAAAAGGAGGACTTCAAAAGTGGCTTTGGCCAATGGCATGGAGCCTTTCATTGACTTGTCTCACCTTTGTATATCTAGGCTACTTCCAACCACAAAATTTTGTGATAATCAACCTATGTGTATTTATCGAGCAGTTCGGTTATGGCTTCGGGTTCACAGCCTACATGCTTTACCTGATTTACTACTCCGATGGTGAACATAAGACAGCACACTATGCGATCTGCACCGCTTTTATGGCATTGGGTATGATGCTGCCGGGTATGGCTGCCGGTTGGTTGCAGGAACTGATCGGATACGAAAACTTCTTTATCTGGGTAATGGTTTGTTGTACCGCGACAATAGCCGTATGCGCCTTTATTAAGATAGATCCCAACTATGGCAAGAAAGCAGAGGGTATTCCCCAAAAAACAAAATAAACCCATTTCTATTTACCGGATATTTAAAGCATACTGAGAATATGACATATAGAAGAAGTATATTAAAGTTATTACTCACTTTTTTCGTCTTTATGACCTCCACTCTCCTCTCACGAGGGGCCGAACCGAGATCAAAACCTCCGAGAATCTGTATAAAAACCGGAATTGAGGTCCTGAAAGAGCAAAACTTCAAATGCCTTGAAGGAAAGCGCGTAGGATTAATTACCAATCCGACCGGCGTTGACAATCATTTAATATCCACCATTGACATTCTGCACGAAGCACCCAATGTCAACTTGGTAGCCCTTTATGGCCCCGAACATGGTGTACGGGGTGATGTACACGCCGGTGATAAAGTAGATAACGCCAACGATTCCAGTACCGGATTGCCTGTTTATTCACTTTACGGAAAGACACGCAAGCCGACTCCCGAAATGCTAAAAGACATCGATGTGCTGGTATACGACATACAAGATATCGGTTGCCGTTCATTCACCTATATCAGTACGATGGGAGTAGCGATGGAAGCTGCCGCCGAAAATAACAAAGAATTTATCGTTCTCGATCGTCCCAATCCCATAGGCGGATTAAAAATTGAAGGAAATGTGGTAGAAGATGGATATATATCTTTTGTCAGCCAATTTAAAATTCCGTACCTTTACGGGCTTACTTGTGGCGAGTTGGCTCTGATGCTCAATGGCGAACAGATGTTGAGTAAACCATGCAACTTGCACGTTGTGAAAATGAAAGGTTGGAAGCGCAAGATGGACTACGTTCAGACAGGGCTGCAATGGATTCCTTCGTCTCCCCATATCCCGCATCCGCATTCCGCTTTCTTTTATCCGGTATCCGGGATACTCGGTGAACTAGGTTATATGTCAATTGGCGTAGGATACACCATTCCGTTCCAGATGTTTGCTGCCCCTTGGGTGGAAGCAGAGAAAACTGGCAGATAACCTCAATCGCCTGCACCTGCCGGGAGTAATATTCCGGCCGATGCATCTCAAGCCTTTCTACTCAGTAGGTAAAGAAGAGCATCTGCAAGGAGTACAAGTGCATATTGTAGATTTTAACAAAGCCTCACTAAGCGAGATACAGTTTTACGTGATGCAGGAAGTAACCGCCCTCTATCCGGATCGTGCCGTATTCGACCATGCCGATAAAGAGCGCTTCCATATGTTCGATCTCGTCAGTGGCTCTAAAGAGATACGCGAGCGCTTCAGTCAACGCAACCGTTGGGAAGATGTCCGCGATTACTGGTACAAAGATGTCGACGACTTTCGACGGCTATCGCAAAAGTACTATTTATATAAATAAAAAACTGGGCTGAGTGCCGAACAAACAGAGAAACAATGAAAATGGAAAGAAACTACAGTGCGTTCTTGCAAGATATCGGACGATTTATCCCGCGAGACAGATTATTTACTGACGAACTCCATCGTTTGGCGTGGGGGACAGATGCCGGTTTCTATCGACTGATTCCTCAAATCGTAATTCATTCAATCAATGATGACGAAGTAATAGAAATCATCTATCTAGCCGACCGGTACAATATACCGGTTACTTTCCGTGCAGCAGGAACCAGTCTTTCGGGTCAAGCCATTAGTGACTCTGTTCTGATTATAGCCGGAAAAGGTTGGGAAAACTACGAACTTTCACCCGACCACGAAAAAATCTATCTGGAGCCCGGCATTGTCGGACAGCGAGTAAACGAGATTTTAGCACCTTACGGACGTAAATTTGCCCCGGACCCGGCTTCTATAAAAAGTGCCATGGTGGGTGGAATCGTGATGAACAATGCTTCGGGTATGAACTGCGGAACACATGCCAACAGTGATAAAATGTTGCTATCTGTACATATCATATTTCCTGACGGATATTATCTCAATACAGATAGTCAGGAGTCACGTGAGAATTTTAAAGAAGATTATCCCGAATTCCTCCAGCGCATCTGCGAACTCCGTGACCAGATACGCAGTAACGAGAAGCTTAGCGCACGCATCCGCTACAAATATTCAATCAAGAACGTAACAGGCCTGAATATTCTACCGTTCCTCGTATACGACGATCCTTTCGACATTATCGCTCACCTGATGGTAGGTTCAGAAGGTACACTGGCTTTCCTTGCCGGTGTAACCATGAAAACAGAGTATGACTATCCGTATAAAGCCAGTGCCATGCTCTACTTCAGCGATATCAAAGAGGCATGCCGTGCAGTGGTAGCTATGAAAAGACTCGTCAACGCAAATGGAGAATGGATTGTAAAAGGTGCGGAATTACTCGACTGGAAATCCTTGGCTTCAGTCAATGATCCGACAGGAGAAGGGTTGACCGCTGTCCTGACCGAGACCAAAGCATGTACACAGGAAGAACTCAATCAGAATATCGCCATCATCGAGGAGGCATTAAAATGCATTCGATACATATATTCCGGTCCATTTTACGGATCAACCCGAAGAATATTCAAAATACTGGGCAATTCGGGCAGGTATTTTTCCATCTGTAGGTGGAACACGCCCTTCGGGAACGACTTGCCTGATCGAGGACGTTGCTTTTCATATCGAGGATCTTCCTGAAGCAACCGCCGAACTGCAACAGCTCATCGCCCGCCACGGATACGATGATGCCTGCATTTACGGTCATGCCTTGGAAGGCAATTACCATTTTATCATCAATCAGTCATTCAGCAGTGAGGCTGAGGTAAAACGGTACGAAGCCCTGATGAATGATGTAATAGATTTGGTAGTAGGCAAATATGATGGTTCACTAAAAGCCGAACACGGCACAGGAAGAAATATGGCTCCATTTGTAGAATACGAATGGGGAGAAGAGGCCTACGCAATAATGAAAGAAGTAAAACAACTCTTCGACCCCAAAGGATTATTTAATCCGGGAGTTATCTTTAATGATGATCCTCAATGCCATATCAAGCACTTCAAACCCCTCTCTCCATTGACAATAGGACAAGATACCCAAGTAACCCGACAGATAGACCGGTGCATCGAATGTGGGTTCTGTGAAGTAAACTGCCTGTCATGCGGATTTACACTCTCCTCACGACAGCGTATCGTTATTCAAAGAGAGATCTCACGCTTGAAGAAAAGCGGTGAGAATCCCCAATTACTGGAAACGTTATCTGAGCTATACCGGTATTCTGGTAACCGGACTTGTGCCGGCGACGGTTTATGTGCTATGTCTTGTCCGATGGGCATCAATACCGGTGACCTGACCCACATCCTGCGTCAGTCTGAGTTTCCTCCCGGAAGTACCGGTTACAGAGCCGGTAAGTTTGCTGCCAATCATTTTGCAGGAATCAAAAGTACTTTGCGCCCAGTATTATCACTTGCCAATGCGGCACATAGCTTATTGGGTACATCAACAATGACCTCCATTACCCGGAAAATGCACAGTGCGTGGGGACTCCCACAATGGACACCGGCCATGCCCAAAAGCTATAAAATACGGAAAAGCGATCAGACTCCGGCAATGAATAACAAGGTAGTCTACTTTCCCAGTTGCATCAATCAAACGATGGGGCTGGCAAAAGATTCTCCTGTAAATCAACCTTTGGTAAAACAAATGCTCTCCCTGCTTCAAAAAGCCGGATACGAGGTCATCTTCCCTCCTAAAATGGAAAAACTCTGTTGCGGAACCATTTGGGAAAGCAAAGGTATGCTGGATATCGCCGACAGTAAATCGACCGAACTGGAAGCCGCTTTATGGGAAGCCAGCGAACAGGGACGTTATCCGGTGCTTTGTGACCAAAGTCCTTGCTTACACCGCATGCGTGCCACTATCCAAAAGATAAAGTTATATGAACCGGCAGAATTCATTTATACTTTCTTGCGGGACAAACTGGAATTTACCCCAACCGACCGACCGATTGCCATACACATCACATGTTCCATGCGCAAAATGGGATTGGCGAATATACTAATCTCACTCGCAAAGCTTTGCTCAACCCAAGTATTCATTCCGGAAGAGGTCGGTTGTTGTGGTTTTGCCGGAGACAAAGGATTCACGCAGCCGGAACTCAACACTTATGCTTTACGCAAGCTGCGTCCGCAATTGACGAAAGCCGGTATCGGTATCGGTTACTCAAATAGTCGTACCTGTGAAATCGGTCTCGCCACCAATACCGGTATCCCCTATGTATCGATTGCATATCTGGTCGATCAGTGTACCCGGCCTATAAAACAAGAAAATAACTTAACACTTAAATAAAAAACACAATGAATCAAACAGTCAACAAACGCCTACTCGCTCTTGATGTATTGCGAGGCATCACTATCGCAGGTATGATTATGGTCAACAACCCCGGCAGCTGGAGTTATGTATATGCTCCCCTTGGGCATGCGGCATGGATCGGCTTAACCCCGACCGATCTGGTATTTCCTTTCTTTATGTTTATCATGGGTATCTCTACCTACATCTCATTAAGAAAGTATAACTTTTGAGTTCAGCCACTCGGCCGCTTTGAAAATCCTTAAAAGAACCATCGTAATCTTTGCCATTGGTTTGGGAATCGCATGGTTCTCCATGTTTTGCCGTACCTGGAATTCACTCTCCGGTGAAGATATTTCATTCTTCTCCCGTCTGTATGAGTCGGTCTGGACTTTCGGCCACATCCGCATTCTGGGTGTCATGCAGCGATTGGCGCTTTGCTACGGTGCAACAGCCATCATCGCTTTAATTATGAAGCACAAATATATCCCCTATCTGATTGCCATCCTGTTGATCGGCTATTTCATCATCCTGATCAACGGAAACGGATTCGAATACAACAGCAGTAACATCCTATCAATAGTAGACCGTACCGTATTGGGTGAAGCACATATGTACAAGGATAATGGCATTGATCCGGAAGGTCTGTTAAGTACCATCCCTTCTATCGCACACGTACTGATAGGTTTCTGTGTGGGTAAACTCCTGATGGAAGTAAAAAGATATCCATGAAAAGATAGAGCGTCTGTTCCTCATTGGCACTATTCTCACTTTCGCCGGATTCCTGCTTAGCTACGGTTGTCCCATCAGCAAGAAGATATGGTCACCTACTTTCGCTATCGTCACCTGTGGGTTGGCATCCAGTTTCCTGGCATTACTTGTATGGATCATCGATGTGAGAGGCTATACACGCTGGAGCCGTTTCTTCGAATCATTCGGTGTCAACCCCTTATTTATTTATGTGATGGGAGCCGTTCTCTCCATTCTCCTGGGCAGCATACTGATACCTTATGACGGAGGTAGCATCAGCCTACACGGATTCGTGTACAACGCAATTCTTCAACCCGTGCTTGGAGACTATCCCGGTTCTCTGGCATTCGCAATCTTGTTCGTAGGGCTGAACTGGTGTATCGGATATATTCTGTATAAGAAAAAAATATATATAAAAATATGATATTAATAGCAGACAGTGGTTCTACCAAGACCGATTGGTGTGTGGTAGAACATGGACAGTTGATCCAACAGATTTTTACGAAAGGTACCAATCCTTTCTTTCAGTCTGAAGAAGAAATCAGTAATGAAATAGCAACTGCACTGATTCCTCAGTTAAAGACAAACAAGTTCGAGGCTGTTCATTTTTACGGAGCCGGTTGTGCTTTCCCCGACAAAATAGAGACAATGCGCAAAGCCATAGCCTCGCATCTGCAAGTTAGTGGAGAAATCGAGGTTAGTACGGATATGCTCGCTGCTGCCAGAAGTTTGTGCGGTCATCAACCGGGTATTGCCTGTATCATGGGTACAGGATCGAATTCATGTTATTACGATGGTAAAAACATTGTCACCAATGTATCTCCTCTAGGATTTATACTGGGCGATGAAGGCAGTGGTGCGGTATTGGGCAAACTGCTGGTAGGCGACATCCTTAAAAACCAGATGACTCCGGGACTTAAAGAAAAATTTCTGGAACAGTTCAATCTGACCCCCGCCGAAATCATCGACCGGGTGTATCGCCAACCCTTCCCGAATCGTTTTCTGGCAAGTTTCTCCCCATTTTTGGTTCAACACCTTGACGAACCGGTCATACGTGAATTGGTCCTTAACAGCTTCAAAAATTCCTGAAGCGCAACGTGATGCAGTACGATTACCAGCACGCCCCGGTTCATTTCATCGGTTCTGTAGCATTCTATTACAGAGAGTTACTTTCCGAAGCATGTAAAATAATGGGAGTACACTTAGGAACCATTATCCAAAGTCCGATGGAAGGATTGATTAAGTTTCACGAGTAAAAATATGAATAAAGAACAAAAACATGAATAGTAATATAGAAAAATCAGATAAACCCTCCTTCATCAAAAATCTCTGAGCAGCCCTCACTTTACGACGATCTTGAAAAGAAGTCGGTCCGCGAAATACTGGAAGACATCAATAAGGAAGACCAGAAAGTAGCTATTGCCGTACAGAAAGCAATTCCTCAAATAGAGAAACTAGTCACACAAATAGTTCCCCGAATGAAACAGGGGGGACGCATTTTCTATATGGGAGCCGGCACCAGCGGACGCCTCGGAGTACTCGACGCTTCAGAAATCCCACCTACCTTCGGTATGCCCCCCACATTAATTATTGGCCTGATAGCAGGCGGTGATACTGCTTTACGCAATCCGGTAGAAAACGCCGAAGATAATACGATCCGGGGCTGGGAAGAACTGACAGAACATAACATCAATGACAAAGATACGGTTATCGGTATTGCAGCCTCAGGCACCACCCCTTACGTAATCGGAGCTATGCATGCAGCCCGCGAGCATGGTATCCTGACCGGCTGCATCACCAGTAACCCGAACTCTCCAATGGCAGCAGAGGCCGATATCCCCATCGAAATGATCGTGGGTCCCGAATATGTAACGGGTAGTTCACGTATGAAATCGGGAACGGGACAAAAGATGATCCTGAATATGATCACAACCTCGGTAATGATTCAATTAGGACGCGTGAAAGGTAACAAAATGGTCAACATGCAACTCAGCAACCGGAAGCTCGTAGACCGTGGTACTCGTATGATTATTGAAGAACTCGGACTTGAATATGATAAAGCAAAAGCCTTGTTGCTGATGCACGGTTCCGTGAAAAAAGCAATAGATGCTTATAAAGCCGGATAACCGAACCACTCTAACCCACAATACCATTGAGCATGGAAAACAAAATCAACTTTTCTCCTCCCTCAACAAGAGAGGGGAAAGGTGTGAGGTTTTTACTCACTACCTTTTCAATATTGCTTTGTAGTCTGCAAGCTGTGGCACAATCTCTGCCACGTGTAGCTCCCGAGCAAGTGGGCATGGACTCTCATCGCCTGTTACATGCCGATGAAGCTATTCACCGGGCAATCGATCACAAAGAAATACCGGGAGCCGTACTCGCTGTCATCCGTCATGGCAAAATGGCTTATCTCAAGGCTTATGGCAACAAACGAATCTATCCCAATGTAGAGCCGATGGAAATAAACACTGTTTTCGACATGGCTTCCTGCAGTAAATCTATGTCAACAGCTGTTTCGGTTATGATTCTGGTTGAACGAGGACAACTTCGTTTGCTCGATCGTGTCAGCTTTTACCTCCCCGACTTCCAAGAATGGCGGGGAGAAAACGGGGAGAAGAAGGATATTCGTATCATAGACCTTATGACACATACTTCAGGTCTCCCTCCTTATGCACCGGTATCCGAACTGCAGGAAAAATATGGTTCTCCCAACCCCAAAGGACTGATGGAGTATATTTCCACTTGCAAACGTGAATTTAAACCTCAGACGAAATTTCAGTATAGTTGCCTTAATTACATCACTTTGCAACATATCATCGAAACCATTACCGGGCAAAGCTTGCGAGACTTTGCAAAAGAAAATATCTTCGATATACTGGGAATGCAATACACGGATTATCTGCCTACCATACAACAGCAGGACGGAAAGTGGATCAATACGGTGGCCTGTCCCTGGATGGACCGGATTGCACCTACCGAAAAACAAAAAGACGGAAGCGTACTCTGCGGGCAAGTACACGATCCATTGGCACGTATCCTGAACGGAGGGATCTCCGGCAATGCAGGTATCTTCTCTAATGCAAATGACATTGGCATCCTCGCAGCCGCTCTTCTCAACGGAGGCGAATACAATGGTCACCGCATCCTCAGCCCGCTGGGAGTAAAAACCATGTGTACAGTTCCCCGTGAGCTAACCGCATTTGGCCGTACTCCGGGGTGGGATATTTTCTCTCCCTATGCCTCAAACAAGGGTGATCTTTTCAGTCCGAATACCTTTGGCCATACAGGATATACAGGAACTTCCATCATCATCGATCCGGACAACGACACGGCCGTCATTCTGCTGGTCAACGCTGTTCATCCGGAAGACCGGCATAGCATAGTCCGTCTCCGTTCGTTGGTAGCCAATGCAGTAGCCGCCTCTATCTGTCCTCCCGCACAGGTATATACAGATCATTATTACAAACGCTTCCTGCAATTTGAAACAGAAACACCCATCAGCCCCAAAGATATTGTGATGGTGGGCAACAGTCTCACGGAAAATGGTGGGAATTGGAGCAAGCGCCTAAATAAAAAAAACATAAGAAATCGGGGATCATCGGTGACGAAGCATTGGGAATCTGTCAACGTCTTTTTCAGATCTTACCGGGGACTCCCCAAAAACTTTTCCTAATGGCCGGAATCAACGATGTGTCACACGACCTGAGCACCGATAGTGTAGTCAGTTTGATAACCAAAGTCATTGAGAAAATCCAAACCGAATCACCACGCACCAAACTCTATATACAGAGTCTTCTGCCTATCAACGAATCGTTCGGACGATATAAAACGATGACCGGGAAAACTGACCTGATACCCGAAATTAACCGCAAACTTGAAGCACTTGCCAAAGAAAAGAAAATACCTTTTATCCACCTCTTTCCATTATTTACGGAGAAAAACAGCAACGTGATGCGAAAAGAACTGACTACGGACGGATTACACCTGACAGAAGAGGGGTATAGAATCTGGAGTAAAGCACTGAAACGGTATCTGTAGCAGATACCGTTTCAGATATATTCTTTGAGTGCCGCCATATCTTCCAACGTCACTACTTTCTTATTGATCGAAATCAGCCCCTCTTTCATCATCTTATTTATCTCCTTCGAGAGTGCCGGACGCGTCACTCCCAGATATTCTGCCAATTGAACCTGATTGTGCTCCAGCAAGGCTGTATCCGGAGAAATCTTATGCTCCATAAAATAATAGACCAAACGGCTGCGCAGCATCTTATAAGACAGGATGCGCAGACGGGTAACCGTACATTTGTTGCAATTACCCGTCACACACAAGAAGCGATGCAACAAATCGGGTACAGAACTAATCAATTTAAAAACGGAACTACGGGTAGCCATCAACAATACAGAATCTTCACTGGCAGTAAACGTAGCAGGTAAAAGATTCTTATCACCAAACAAATGAGGAGTGGCAAAAGCACGGGGAGCACGAATATCTTCTACTTTTACCAGGTTTCCCGCCACATCGACAATATTAACCTCCAGTTCCCCTTTCAGTAGCACATATAAATGATTGCAATAGGTATCCTGCTTCAATACGATCTCTTTTCTGGCAACCTCGTACACCGAAAGTTCCAGCTCTTGTGGCAGCCGACGTTGCAAACTGTTATCCATATCCTTAAACAAAGATATCTGCCACAAAATCTTTTGATATTCGTCTGTAAACTCTACTTTTTTTACCACGATGCTTGTCTTTTGAGCAAAGATAGCATTTTCTCCCGTACCAATCTTACCACTTAGTAAATAAAATGCGTGGATTGATATTCAGTGTCAACCAGCCCCAGTCCTGCCAACTTTTATGGTTGCCTCCCTTTACTATATCCATATACTTAGTTCCAAGCATAGTAGAATAACCGGCAGTCAGTTTTACGTCTTTCATCAAAGTATAATCTACCTGCATATCCAATTCCGACCCCAGGCAGCGTCCTTCCTACCATCTGTGGCCATAACGTCATATGTAGTAGAGAAGTGATGATAATTCAACGAGAAACTCAATTTCTTAGTCGGTTTAAAGTCTACGCTCAAAATCTTATCCCACAACCCCTTATTGTAAGCCGATGCATAGAAATAGTCCATACCTCCGTAAAATTTATGATGCGTTCCATATAACGGGTCAAAAGTACTCACTTTTTTACTATCGGGATCGCCGCTAAGATAGTCCGTACCCAGACTTACGCTCCACTTCGGATCAATTTTATAACCGGCTTTCAGGCTAAACATATAAGCAGATACTTTCTTGTCAGCCTTATTCTTTCCAAACTGATAATAAGCGCTGCCATTGAACAGCCACGCTCCGGGCGTGTATAGCAAATAAGTGCCCATTGTCTGCATATTGGCTGTTTTACCATTTCCCTCCGTACCCGTTTCAAATCCGGTATTCATAAAAAGCAGCGAAACAGTGAAATCTTTAGCCCAATGACCGTTATACCAAACCGTTTGCATCGTTTTATAAGGTTGCGCTCCGGAAGCATAATAAGTGCCTCCGTATGAACGGTTTTCATCATTCTGATTGAAAGCCAATATCAAATGCAACTTATGCAGTTTACTTTCATATCCCAATTTTAATGCATCGTGAAATCGCCCGGCCACATTCCAGTCCAGTCCGCCAAGCAGACGCTCATCATCATACGACAACGGTTGCCTTCCCAACTGCGCAAATAATCCTTTTGAGAAGTCAAGGCGAGCCCACGCTTCATGCAAAATAAACCTTCCATTCTTATCAATCTGAGTATCCTGCCCCCACACTCCTACGTGCTGTGCAGAAAGTCTCATCTGTAACCTGTCACGCTGATACCCCAAAGAAAGCCGGGCACGCTCGTTAACAAAGAAAGTGGGGTCTTCTCCTTCCGGACGAGGATTCAATACTCCATTACGGTATTCACCACGGGTACGTATCTGTGCATCAATTGTAAACAGATTCTCTTTCTGTTGCTGTGCAAAGACAGACAGTGGGGCTAAAAGCACAACTGTCCAAAATAGATTTGTGATTCTCATAACTCGGTTCTAAATTAGTAGTTAACGATTTATCAATTCAGATTATACGTATGTACGCTGGTCCCCTGTGCCGATGGCAGATAATTAATGCCATACCAGCACATCTGTAGTAATACGAAGCAAATGAGAAGTCCGACAAGCGCCGTACGCACTTTTTGCCTCCGGTTCATCCGAAAATGTATATAGCAAAGGTAACCGAGCCACGTAGCAGCTGCCCACGTTTCTTTGGGATCCCAACTCCAATAGTGTCCCCAAGCTTCTTTTTGCCCACAATGCACCAAACAACATTCCCAGCGTCATAAATGCCAGTCCCACATTGACCAGATTGTCACACAGTTCCATCTCACGTTCTTCCGGAGTTTTCTTTTTGATCCAAAGCAGATAAACAGCCATGACAGCCGCCGCTCCCAACATAGCGTAAGCAAACATATAAACAATAACATGCGGTGCAAACCAAGGACTCTGCAGAGCAGGCATTAAAGTTTTATTGTGTATCTCAGGCTTAAACAGATTGATACAGACGAACACCAGCGAAAGAATAAAACTGAAACTCAAAATCCATTTATATCGCCAGCGGCTATACGTTATGATACCTGCCAAAGGTAAAAAGAAAGAGTACCACAAACGGGTTTCACCCATCGTACGCATCGGAGGCCGTTCCAGAGAGATCCACATCCCGAGAATGAAGGCAAAAAAGACAGCCAATCCCGCTAATGTAGCCGTATAGACCATCCATTGCCGCTTTCCTCTCCAGGCGGCAACCGCACCGATTCCCCAGCATAAAAAGTGCTACAATGGCAAAAATCACAAATTGATCCCAACTCATGTGTTGTCCTCCCTTTCTTTTCTGTGACAAGGCAAACAGGCAGACAGCTCCCGCTATCATCATCCAGATACCGGTATAAACGACCGGCAACCATGGATCACGAACCAGTTCGAATACGCTGATATCACTCCAACGCCCTTTCGACTCGTCATAACTCAATTGATATATTTTCCACCCTTCCAACTCAAAAGGCTTATTCACCTCAATCGTAGCCGAATCACGGCATCCCGATTCCGTATAAACCTTGACTTCGGATGCAAAACGACGGGGTTCACGTTCCGGCATCACCAGACTGGTCTGATCGTCAAGCCGGATAGCTTTATAAGGAAACATAAAACTCCCGCAACTCACCCATCCTTCACGCTGCTGTCCTGTCTTATTATTCACAGCTTTCAGATAAACAGCATAAGTAGCCCCCATTGAATGAAATTCTACAAAATTCAACGTATCCTGAGTCGCTACACTGGCAGCCAGAGGTATTTTCTTCTCGATACCAATTTCCCAATCAAGCAATCGTCCGGTATGAAAATTATCTTCAATCAACAGGTTTTCCGGTTTCTTTGACGGTAAGGCCTCACCTGTTTCATTATTTATCAGCATCAACTTCGGGGGTATTCATCAATCGTAAAGTCCTGGAGTTCTATTGCCAGAGGTAACTCCCGCATTTTCTGGTTCTCGTCCAACGCGCGCCATTCTGCCTGTCCTGTTTTTGTAGTCATCCGCAAACGCTCCATATCGGCATTACCCAAGATAGCACCGGTCAGTGCAAGGAACAGTCCCAAGTGATTCAATACAAAAGGAAAATCACACCAGCGGAAATGGTGTATCCTCCGAATCGTGGTCAGTCCCAACAAAGTGATCATCCAAAGGAACAACAGCACAAACGAACATGCCGACAACATCTGCGAAAACCCCAGCCAGCTCTCAGCACCTAACAGAGGTACATCGGACTTCACTTGGCGAATCAGCCCCATCACTACAGTCAGCATCGCGACTGATACCATAGATGAAACGGCAGCCTGGCAGCTTCCCATCCACCGGATGAAATAACTCTTTTGCGAAAAGGCGTAGATCAGTAACAAGATAACAAGATACAATACTCCCACGCACACATTCATAGGGTATGAAAGAATGGAAAGCTCACATTTTCCTATCGTTATTTGTAGGAAAGTGCCTGTAAGAAAGAGCCCGCCACAGATAGCGAACCCCTTTTATATCCCCAAGGTTTCTGCCACATAGTCTACAGTTTAGCCAGACGACCGTTGGCCCTCGCTTTCTCCAACCACTCAGGTACTATTGTTTTCAGGAATTTGTCTTTCGCCTTACGCTCCTTCCATATCCAGACCGATGTATTCCTGTGCTTTTTCCTTTGTCGAAATATCAGGCATCGGAATGTCAGCCGTGTAGCCGTGCTGAGCCAGTACTTTCGAAATAGCCAACCGGGCCTGCAAAGCCTTGTCAAGCCCATGCCCCAGAATACGTTGTATCTCTTGCGGAGCATGGAACGCGCCCCATGCGAAGCTACTCCGAAATCCCATCTCCACTGAGCCTGGCGAATCAACTTTAACGCCTCTGCCATTTGGGCATCTGTCGCACCCTTGTCCCATGCAAATTTAGCCTCAATATGTGCCTTAGCCAATTCATGCTCCAAACGGCCACGAATTTCGTTCGCTTTACGCTGGCGATCATATACATTATTTCTTAAAGTCTCTTCACTCTCCCTATGACACACCTGGCAAGTCCGGTCGATCATAGCCAACGGACTTTGAATGTGGTGATCGCTGAACTTCATGCCTCCCTCACTTTTGTAGGGCATATGACAATCGGCACACGATACTCCGCGTTGGGCATGAATCCCCATCTGAGAAATTTCATAATCCGGATGCTGCGCTTTCAGTATACGGGCTTTGCTCAACGCATGTGTATAATCAGCGAAGTCGGCCTCATCATAGTAGGCTTCCATATCTTCTACCGAGAATCCCTTATCCCAAGGGAAAGTCAGATATTTACCATCCCCCTTAAAATAGTACTCTACATGACATTGCGCACATACCAGCGAACGCATCTCCTGTGGAGTCGCTTTGTCTATATCTTTTCCCTGGCGGGCAAAAGCCTCCCGTAAAGCCGGACGGCTGATATGCAATTTCATATTTGTCGGTTCATGACAGTCTGCACAACCTATCGGATTGACAATCTCACTGCCGAAAGCTCCCCACTTGTTGTTATAAAACGAGTCCACTCCAATCGCCTCCATCATGCGAGGCACATCCGGACTCTTACAAGTCCAGCAGGTAGAAGGCTGCGGACCACTTTTATCATCCATCGGCGCACCGGTACGAAGTGAATGAGTAATGTCCTCAATGGCATGCATGTGCCCCCGTGGAGTCGAGTAATCCTTTGAAAATGCATATCCGGCCCATAGCACCACCATCTCAGGGCGCTGTTCAAGCACATCTACCGCTTCATTGCCATTAAACTCGCTTTTGAAATCGGTTTTTGCCGTTTCTTTCCACGTCTCGTACTGCCGGGGATAATTTTCTCCAAACACTTCGTTCCCGTCTTCTATTCCGGTAATCTCCACCCGTTTGTTATTGAAAACACTTACCGTTTCCGCCCTGCGCTCCATCAGTGAAGAGACTACAAGCCCGAGTACAAAAACGACTGCCATCGCTCCGCAGAACAACAGCCATCCCTGCCATGATTTCAGTTTCTTTTCCATAATTAGTTATCTTGATTTTTTATTTATTCTATCATCTTTCTCAACCACTCCGGTGTGGGAGAATCCGGATAAGGTACTAATGCGTCAGGGGTGGAGGCAGCACTGTTGCTTCCGCCATGCGGTACGTCCCGATGACAGTCCCAACAAGCTTTCCCTTCACCTACCTGAGACATCATATAATCAATTCGTCCCGTATTTACAAATTCCGTATTCAGTTGTGTATGGCAACGAATGCAATTGTTCATAATCACCTCCGCACTCTCTTTATTGGCCCGAAGCACATCCTTCTCGCCCCGTGTCAGAAATACAGCAACGTGACGCATGCCATCCATTCCCTTGAACACCCATTTTTTCACAGGATTTTCGTGGGGAACATGACAGTCATTGCACGTAGCATTCCTGCTATGCGAACTATGGAACCAGGTTGCATAATAAGGTCCCATGATGTGACAGTTGACACAGGCAGCCGGATCATCGGTCAGATAGGTATGTGCCCGGAGCATATAAAGAAAAAGAGCTCCTCCACCTACAATCACACCTGTTATAATGATCAACGCGCGTGCGTTCCGATAAAGGCGGTCTTTCCGTCGTTTATCCCATGATTAAATCGTTGATATATTCCATTCTATCAAAATTTTAAAAGTAATATCAATTATTATTTTTACAAAATTTGTTACCTTTACCTTCGAATAAGCAAAAATATAAAGATGAGACAATATTTACTAAATATAATACTGTTATTTTTAGGATTCACTATCATTTATTCTTGTTCACGGCATCAGCAAATAAACAGAACCATCTTTCTAGCAGATTCCATTATGGAATATCAACCCGATAGTGCGTTTAAATTATTAAAAACAATAAATCAAACAGATTTATCTGTTTCAGAAAACGCAAAATACGCATTATTATTAGCACAAGCACAGGATAAAGCCGGCCATCAATTAATCAACGATTCATTAATTTTGATTGCTATAAATCATTATGATCACTTATCAAAAGATAACAATAAAGCAAAAGCATACTTTTATTTAGGACGATTTTATCAAAACAATAATGATTATGCAAAAGCCATTAACTCTTATCTCATTGCAGAAAAAGCAACATCAGATCATGACATTATTAACTTTGATATACGATAATTTGGGTACATGCTATAAAAACCAAGATTTTTATGACAAAGCTTTAGAAGTATATAAAGACGCATACTACATTTATAAACAATACAATAGCAAGAATATCCTATACCCACTTCGAGGAATGGCAAGCATATATGCTATTCAAGAACAGTTTGAGAAAGCTCTTAAATATTACCAAACAGCTCTCACCATTGCATCAAGTACCAATGACTCTACATGGCAGTCTATCTTATTTTGTGATATTTCCCGGATTTATGACAATAAAAACCTCTATGAAGCGGCATATAGTTATATAGTACGCTCTATTCAATATGCTCCACGCAGTAGCGATCTATCTGCTATGTATTTTTTGGAAAGGAGAAATATTACACAATCTGAATCAATTGGATTCTGCTTTTTATTATATCAATTTAGCTAAAAAAAGTTCAGACTTAAATACACAGGCATCGGCATACCAAGCTCTATATGAAATAAAAAAAGAACAAGGAGAATTAAATGATGCAATTCTATACAATGACACGTCTCTCATTCTATATGATTCTATACAAGATTTAAACCATAGTGCGGAAATCAGTCACATACTAAAGCAACATGCGACAGAGACATTACAACAGGCCGAAGTTATAAAACGGCAAAAGCATACAGCTTTTCTTATTGTAACTACATTATTACTCATTGCGTGTATCACATTTATCTTTCTTTATAAAGATAATAAAAGAAAAAAGTATACATTAAAATACAATGTGAATTAAGAAATAACCAAATAGAAAAAGATGAATTAAAAGAGAAAATCAAAACGCTGATTGATAGTAACACATATATTGCGGAAAGAAATAAAGAATTAAAAAAAGAAGAACTAAAGCAGCAACAAGTTGAATTATGGAGAAGAACACTTCAAATATGTACACGACTATTTCATACTTCCACATCATATAAAAAATTACATGCAATAGAAACAGCCAAATTTAAAAAAGAAAGAGAAGAAAAACAGAAAGAAATTAATTCCATACAGAAAGAGATAAACGAAGTTTTCATCGAAGCAATTCAGGAGTTACGAGAACAATATCCAAAACTAACACAAGAAGACCTCTTCTATTGCATTCTACAATATTTGCGTCTATCTACCTCTACAATCAAATTTTGTATGAGAGTTGAAAGTAACCAGGCACTCACCCAAAGAAAGTATCGCATAAAAAAACAAATCAGTCCCCAGACCTTTTCTATAATCTTTAATGAAAGCTCTCCTTCAGAAGGAGTTTTATGAACTTTTATCACACGGTTCCTCCTCCTTGTTATATCAAAACCCATAAATATCTGATTATCAGCAATCATAAATCCTTCAATTGTTATCTCACATCAGTATCACCACTTGGGTATTGGACTATCTTTGCAGAAACATAAATTTATTTATCATGAAAAAGTTAACCTGTCTAATTACCCTATTCTTATTCATTAGTGTTGGCTATATAAATGCAGAAACAATGGCCTCAAGAAAGAAAATTAAAATGAAAGTAGAAACTCAGCACCATCAACGTTCTCTGCCCCCACCTTGTCCCGCAGAAGTTTTTATCTGCGGAAATACGGTTGATCTTATTTTCAGAGAAATAAATAAAACTGCAGTTGTCACAATTATGAATTTAGATACGGGAGAAGCCATTCATTACAATGTTTCAACAAACGATTGTAGTATCTCTATTGATTTAGGCAACAATCAAAGTGAATCAAACTATAATATTGAATTAATACTGGATAGCAAAGCATATATCGGAGAATTTACAACAAATGAAATCTGAGATTTTATTTTTAAATAATAACAAGCTCTTTTCTCAAAGAGCATAAATCTTTTATACATGAAAACCATATCTAAATTATTTTTACTATTTTCAATAATTCTACTTTCATCATGTGATGAAACAGAATTGGATCAAACGGTGACTAATCAAGTAAATCCGCAAAAAGAAGAAGATTCCAGAATTGCATTCAATAGTGCAAAAGAGTTTTATAACACCCTTTGATACACTATCTTACATGACTTATGAAGAACAAACAGAATGGATTCGTGCCTCAGGTATTAAATATCCGCTATATAAAGACCTTGAATTTTGCGAAGATGAAGTCATGACAGAAATGCCTAGAGCATTTCAAGCACTATTCAACCATAAAATGGAAATGCAAATAAATGATACCGTAATTGCATTTGAAAAAGGAAATATGTACGTAAAATCAATTAAAGGAGAGACATTGACTGTCCCATTTTTATATGGGCAAGTAGGAGTTAACCAAGAAGAATCAGAAATAACAACAAGGATGGTTTACGATGTACCATATGGAAAGATTGGAACATCATATCAGCATGAATTCAAAATACCAGGAGGTAAATCCAAATATAAATATGTTCATGAGTTAAAGTCTGTTCTTATTCGAGAAAACCAACCTCCTTATACAAGATGGAGTCGTTTATTTTTGATCTTAAAATTAGAGTGGAAAGGAAAGAAGAAATGGAAGGTTGCAGAAAAAGAAGAAAGAAATATAAACGTTAACTTAAATGTGTGTAAGCAAGCTTTGAAAAAAGTCAAATACAACCAAGAAATATTAATTGATATCAAAGGTTTAATGGATAGTGGAAAACATACCATATACATACAAGGTTCTATTTTTCATGAAGTAGTAGGCATACCGTCAACTAGAAGAGTTAATGGCTGGAGTATACCACAACCAATATGGGTGGGGACCAATAACACCAAACCTTAACTAGCCAAAAGGCTGTCTCGAAATAAAAAAATGAGACAGCCTTTACTTATTATTTGCAAGTTAAAACATAAAAGCGCTCCTGTTTTAGCCTTAATCCATATGAAAAAGTCTCCCTGATTATTAACACAATGAGGGTTTAATAATCAAGGAGACTTTATTACATATTCTTATTCATCCAATATTTCTTCCAATTGCATATCAAAGATCAGCGTTGAATAGCCTGGAATATCGTCAGTTCCACTTGCTCCGTAAGCCAACTCCCACGGAATATAAACAAGCCATCTTTCTCCGACACGCATACGTTGCAATATCTCAGCCCAACCGGAGACACCACCAACCGTAATAAATGTTTGGATAACAAATTTAGTAGGTGAATCAAAAGGCCCCGGATCAGCTCCCGTAAAGTTCTGGTCAAATGTTTCGCCAAAAATAAAACTTCCACGATAAAACACATTCACGGAATCTGTATAAAGGGGAATAGCACCTGTATCATTCGAGATCTTCTTTTATAATAAATCCGTAACTTCGGATTTATCTCCGGCTCAAAAGCTTTCAGTTCCGGATCGGTTTTTTCATCAAATACCGTCTTCAAAGAATCGATATATCCTTCGTTACGTGCCCGCCAGTTATCAAACTTCGTAGCTTCTTTCGTCTCCTCACAGGAAACAAAGATAAGAGCCAGTAACAGCAACGGCAATAAATAGATTTTTTGTTCATTCGCTAAAGGGTTATTGGATTGTTTTCAACAACGAGGTAATACTTTCACCCGGTCGGCAATGATATTATTCAAATCTGCAATTGCCACACGTTCCTGTTCCATAGTGTCACGGTTACGCAGAGTCACACAGTTGTCTTCCAATGTCTGATGGTCAACAGTCACACAGTACGGAGTACCGATGGCGTCCTGACGACGGTAACGTTTACCGATACTGTCTTTTTCATCATACTGGCAATGGAAGTGGAACTTCAGATTGTCAATGATTTCACGTGCTTTTTCAGGCAGACCGTCTTTCTTTACCAACGGCATTACAGCCAGTTTCACCGGTGCCAATGCAGCAGGCAATTTCAATACAACGCGGCTTTCACCATTTTCTAATTGTTCTTCGCAATAAGCAGCCGACATAATACTGAGGAACATACGGTCAACACCGATCGACGTTTCGATTACGTACGGAGTATACGATTCGTTCAGTTCCGGATCGAAATATTTAATGCTCTTTCCGGAGAATTTTTCGTGCTGAGAAAGGTCGAAGTTCGTACGGGAGTGAATACCTTCCACTTCTTTGAAACCGAATGGCATCAGGAACTCGATATCGGTAGCGGCATTTGCATAGTGAGCCAATTTATCGTGATCGTGGAAACGATAATGATCGTCACCAAAGCCCAGTGCCTTGTGCCACTTCAAACGAATTTCTTTCCATTTCTTGAAATATTCCAATTCGCTGCCCGGACGAACAAAGAACTGCATCTCCATCTGTTCGAACTCACGCATACGGAAGATGAATATTATTATCGTGCTTCACCAACGCTGCCTCAATTGCTCTGAATGCTTCCAGAGACACCTTATGTTCTATACATGCAATTACAACATC
>VOFI01002760.1_pt1 | contig 26350 bp, 22 predicted proteins | sample 5384131 | NCBI WGS metagenome assembly VOFI01 (sample SAMN12384728, study PRJNA508395) | human gut metagenome | isolation source: healthy gut H | host: Homo sapiens | reverse complement strand
GTTTTGGGGGTATGTTCCTCCAGAAGAAGCGCTGAAGCAGGCCCAAGAGGACTGCAATCGCTATTTTTTCAGCCATGGTAAAGAGGGCCAAACTGCAAGAGACAGATAGTCGAGGACGAATTTATCAGATCTGGAAGAGACGTCAACCCGGCAGGACCAAGGAGATTCTACCGCCGTCTGCAGAACTGGAGATCGGGCCGCAGGCTGCAAACACGGCTTCAGAATCTGTAGGCCGTCGAGAGAAAGTCCCCTCGTTCCGCATGTTCCTTGTTAGCCCGGCACCCGAGGTAATCCAGCGCCAAAGGCAGGCACATCCGAATTTCCCCTCTTCGAGCGCCACGCCGTTCAAATGCTTTTGTATGGTCGCCCCTCTCTCAAAGCAGCCGCTTTGCGTACCGTTTGCCAGACGGTCGTAGCCGGTTTTAAGAGGCTCCTGCCGGAATACCATGCCGGTGCCAATGCTTGCGCGGTCCCGGGGCTTGACAAACCAGAAGATGCGGCTCTATAATGTTTTTGGTTAGATTTAGCTAACTGATTTGTATGGGGAAACCAGACTGATATTACCTGGACAATTCCCCTGACAGGAAAAGATTATCCTGCGGTTAGCGTTAACTAATAGAAGCAGCAGTGGAGGCGGCAGAATATGTGGAAATATACTGTGCGGGTGACAGGTATGATGTGCGGCATGTGTGAGAGCCATGTGAACGACGCGGTGCGCAGAGCCTTCCCGGTGAAGAAAGTCACCTCGTCCCGGAGCAAAAAGGAGACCACGGTGATCGCAGAAACAGAGTTGGATGAGGCAGCCCTGCGGGAAGCCATCCGGGCCACCGGCTATGACGCAGGGGAGATTCGGAAAAAGAGCCCTGGGGAAGAAGGGGCTGTTCGGCCGGTAAGCGGCCGGGGACACAGATCAGCAGAGAGAGGGAGGCAGACGGATGCTGGCAGAGGTTCTGGCGGACCGTGGAGACTCCTGGTAGCAGTGGACGCCCGCAGCGCCCGGGACAGCCTGGAGGCCCTGTGTGCGCTGCTGGGGGCCTCTCTCTGGACACAGAGCAGGTACGGCGATGGATGGCCAGCCGGAACGGCTGTGCCGTAGAGGGGCCCAGCACCTGGAGCCGGGCGGTCTTTGCCAACCTGGACTGCCTGCCCCAGAGCGAGCAGGCCCGCTGGTGCGTGTGGAAATCGGCAGAGCTGCTCTATCTGTTTCCGCCCCAGAGGGAAATGCGCTGAATGTCCTCCCGGTCCCGGCACTGGATCGGGAGGTAGTCCGGGTTTTAGGAAAGACGCGCCGTTATATGGAGGATCACCTGGCCGATCCCCTGACCATCCCAGCCCTGAGCCGCATGGCCATGCCTCTCCGCCACAACATTCAAGGATGCTTTCCGCCGTTCAGGCCGGCCTGCCGGTCCACGCCTGGCTGCGGCAGCGGCGGATGGAACGGGCGGCAGAGCTGCTGCGGGACTCCTCCCTCAGTGTTCTGGGGTGGCTCAGTCAGTCGGATATGGCAGTGCCAGCCAGTTCTCTGCTGCCTTCCGGCGGCAGTACGGCGTGCCGCCGGCCCAGTACCGGAAAAATGTCTGAACCGGCACAACCCCGTCCGGTTTGGTGATACACCGTGCGTTTCATCTGCTATAATACTTTAATACGCGAAGAGACGGGCTTGTTTCCAGACAGGATGATCTCTTGATGAAACAGCATCGTTTTTGGGCGTGGGGCGCTGTGATCTGCATGGTTATGGTCATGGTCACCGGCTACAAACGGAAATAACCAATCACGGAAAGGAAGAAACTATGATGAAGCATTACGTCAGACTGGCCTGCTTTGTGGGCGGTGCTCTGTTCGGCTCTGCTGGCTTCAAGCTGCTGTCCAGCAAGGACGCGAAGAAAGCCTATACCCATGTCACGGCCGCCGGCCTGCGGATGAAGGACAGCGTGATGGAGACGGTCACCGCCGTCCAAGAAAACGACTGCTGCTGCATCCACTTTTTGAGTTCCTCCATGTCGAAACGCAGGGTACGCCCACGCTTGACGCAGGGTATCAGTCCCTTGCTGGCTAAATGATACAGGTAATTGACCGAATACCCGGTTATGCCGCTGGCAACGGATATTTTGACTAACACAGGCTCTTTTCCGTCCTGCCGTTCTTCGGGCTGTGCGCCCATGACCGGGGCAATCATCTTTTCGATGTTCTCCAGCCGCTTGAAAATTTCTTCAAAAGGATTGTTCATGGTGCTTTGTTTTTTGAATTAGCACCACAAATGAAATAAGAAAAAATGGTAAAAAACAAAGTGTTAAGCGTTTGGAATTGCTTTGCTGCGCTCTGCACCAAATTAATGTCGGTAAATAGAAAACGGCTTTGTGTTCATTACCTTACTAATAAGTAAGTGGGGGAAACCGGGATTTCTGTTCTCTTATTGTTTCTTTCCTGCTCGTTTGGGGCAGTGGTGGACATTTTTGGACACGCAAGGTCATTTGCGGACAGAAAGAAACAACCTGTCATTCAGTCTTATATATTTGCACCAGTGAAGAAAAACGGAGTATTGATAATAATAAATATATCGGTTATGGAAATAGTGACGATTGAAAAGAAAACTTTTTGAATTTTGGAAACAGAGGTTTGAAAATTTTGTGGGGCGTGTGGATGCGCTCTGTGTGCCTTTTACGCAGGAAGCGTGACAAATGGCTGGATAACTGCGAGACCTGCCGTTTGCTGAATGTTTCAGCCCGGACGATGCAGACCTACCGTGACACGGGGAAACTGCCTTATTCGCAGATTAACAATAAGATTTACTATAAGGCTTCGGACGTGGAAACATTTCTGCTTAGCCAAGTAAGGGACAATTCTAAAAAGTAGGCGTATGGATTTGATAACGAAAGATTCCGAAACCACGCTGGTACTGTTTTCCTCCCTTGACAGGGTGCTGGAAAACGTGGAGTACGTGGTAATGAACTATCGCCCGGTATTGAACGGTGAACACTACCTGACGGGCGAGGAAGTATGCAGACGGCTTTGCATCAGCAAACGGACGTTGCAGGATTACAGGGACACGGGACTGCTGGGATATGTGCAGCTTCCGGGAAAAATCATCTACCGGGAAAGCGAGATTTTAGACCTGCTGGAAAGGTATTACAGAAAATGAAATCTTGAAAACGTGAAATCTTGTTTTCTGTATTTATTGTTTGATTAATTAAAAGCCAGCAATCATGGTTTCTTGAAAACTATGTTGCTGGCTTCTTCATGTTTATGCGGATAGTCTTTTCAATATCTTGTTAATTTTGAATTTTTATGAATGCTTTCCCATTTTGATTCTCTATAATTTTCATTGCAGGTGTTGATGAAAATGTATGAGTTGTAGCATGAAACACAGACAGAACTAAATCTTGTAATTGAGAGTCTTTTTCAAGATATTCTATTTTTAACCCTTTTGATTCTGCTTTTTCACGGGATATATGGCGACCATGACTTTTAAAGTTATCGTGATTAGCCAAAAAAGATGCTATATTCTCTATAATAGGAGCTTTGACATCTGGAGCTTCTGTTTTTGAACATGAATCTATTAAGCCAATCTCTAATTAAGTTTTCAGACATTTTGATATAATTTTCACATTGTGTAATGACAGAAGGACCATATTGATTAAGTAATATAGCCCATGCTTGTTTATTGGGTTCGTTTACTTCTTGTAATGCTTTATAGAATTGGTCAATTATTGCTTTTGCTGGATTACTTGTGGGACCGTTAGGACTATTAATAATCAACTGTGGGTCTACGGGACCTATATTAGAATGTTTTCCCATGACAATACTAGCTCCTGAACATGCAATCATTGTGGCAGCAGACATTGCTATTTGGGGAATAATAACTCTTACTTCAGGAAATTGAGCATGCAAATATTCGACAATACCTTCTGCTGCTTCGGGAGAACCTCCCGGACTGTGTATAATTAAATCTACAGGCTTTTTTTCAAGTCCGTATGAAACTTCCATCATTCCTTGCACATCTTCCTCTGTTACCGAAAGTAATTCGGGAGCTCCACCTTTTTGGGTAAAAGCAGTTGCGTACAAAATAATATTTCTGTTTGTATATTTAGATAGTTCAGAAAGGTATTTGCGTCGAATAAAATCAAAAGGAGCAGAATTCCCTTGGGCACTTTCGACTTTTAATTCTGTTAATATTTCACTCCATGTTGGCATAATTGATTCGGTTTAGATTTAATGTTATATTCAATTGAAGAATTTGCAGAAACAGTGTCACTGACGGTTTTATAACGAGTTCCACTAGTTATTTCCCATTTTTGTTTTTCTTGCTCTTGCAATATTTGATATATCGCAGGATTATTTACTTTTAAGTTTTCTATGATTCTGTTCATGGCTGTTATAACGATTACTTTAAATGCAAATATAGGCCTTTTTCCTTTTAAAAGTTTACAATTCAGCATTAAAGTTGCTGAAAAATGATATTTTTCTCTCTACGTATTGCATATCCCTTAGTATCGTTTGGTCTAATACCTTTGCGTAGTGCTGCGTCATTCGGGTGGATGAATGCCCCAGCATTTTAGCCACGTTCGGCAGTGACACGTTGTTAGCCAGCGCAATAACCGAAGCGAAACTGTGCCGGGCTGTGTGCGTGGTCAGGTTCTTTTTAATACCGCAAAGGTCGGCAATCTCTTTCAGGTAGCTGTTCATCTTCTGATTGCAGGGAACGGGCAACAAAGTTCCTTTATCCATGCAGTAGGGGTTATCCTTATACTTTTCAAGTATCTGTTTGGGAATGCTCAAAAGCGGGATGTTACAGAGGTTATTTGTCTTTTCACGGGCTTTTACTATCCACAGGTTGCCGTTGCTGTCCTCTGAAACGTGTTCGGGGCGTAAGTTATACACGTCTATGAATGCCAGCCCGGTATATACGCAGAAGATAAAAACATCCCGTACCAGTTCCAGCCGTTCTATCTTAAATTCTTTCTGCCATATCTTATTTATCTCGGCTTGGCTTAGGAACTGTTTGTTTACTTCCACCTCGTGAAACTTGATTCCGGCAAACGGGTTCTTTGTCAGCCACTCGTTGGCAATGGCGAGGTTTATCACTTTCTTAAAGCATTTCATGTACCGGATAACGGTATTCTGTGCGCAATGCTTTTCAGCTTTCAGGTACAGGTCAAAATTACGCACCAATTCCCCGTTCACTTCACGTAACAGAATATCATCTACCTTATAATCTCGTTTCACCAGTTCCATGAGATATTTCAGGCAGTTATCGTAACGTCTTACGGTAATGTCGGCATAATCCGTCCATGAAAGCCATTGAATTAACACTACACTAAATTCATCGCTTTTCGTAATTGTCTTTACAATCATCATCTCTTTGACAATGTAAAGGTAGATAAAAAGTTCGATTTCCGCAAATGTCAATAGGGATTTTTATGAAATATTTTTTGCTCAAACCTGATAATGTTCCTAAAAGATGGCTAAGAGCCTGTCTAAATCTTACTCAATTCTATTTTGAGAGTTTTATCCAATATCTTTCAGCCATAGGCTGTAGCCTGTCTCTTATTACCTTCATCACAGTATCGAAATCAAGCGCCTCTTTCCATTGAATTTTTCTAAGAAAAGCCTTCCAACAGCTTATGCGTGCCCCGTCTGTAGCAAAACTATCCGTAAACAGTTGCAAATCGGGGTTGTATGCAAGTCCTCGATTGTCGAACGTCGCTTCGATGGCGTCATACAAAGCGTCGTCATTCAAATTTCTCTTCGTCAGGAGCTGATAACAGTCAAAGAAATCTTTCATGCGACTGTTGAGAACATCACGATCTATCATCGTATGGAACTTCTCGGCAATAACGGTTTCTAAAGAATATGCCTGTATATTCACAGAAGGGATATCCGATAAAAGCAGAGGAAAGTCTATAGTTGTTGGATGTGGAATGACGACATCACCAAAGCCAATATCTACAGACATATTATAAGCTATGGTATCCATATGGACAGTAAAATAGAATCTTGTACCAGGATATTTCTTTTCGACTGTGATCGGTTCTATTTTGATACTTCCTGCGTCAAATGACACCCCATCTTCATGGCATACGATACCCAGGATTTCTTGGAAGACACGAGCCAGGAAATCCCTGTCACGACTGATCCTGTCTGCCATAAAATCCACATCAACCGTAGGACGAGCCTCAAGTCCATTCATGGCATAAAGCAAAGAGCCGCCTTTCAACAAGAATTTGTCCTTGTACTGGCTTACAGAAACCCTGTAAAGCAGTCTCTCGTTGAAGTACCTTGCCAGAAGATACATGTATTTATAGCCTGTCTCATTCATGAGGTTGAGCAAGCGTGTCTTTACAGACTTGCCATAGTTTTTCTTTCCCATTATCTTATTCTATTGCGATTTCGAGATAATTTTTCAACGTGTTAAACACTCTTAGGCGCTTGGCGTAATCCTGCAAACGGGCGAGATTACGGTTCGGCTTTTTCAGATAAGTACGTATTACTTCCGCGCAAACGTCCAGACCAATCTTGTTCCGATACTTCACCGCATCACAAACACTTCGTTCCATATCAGTAATATGAACTTTATATCCCGATATATCCGCATCCATAATCCCAAACTCCAAGTTCTCTTTTTTCCAATAATAAAGTTCTATAGGCAGGACGTGTGGAAGCACTACTTTCCTTTTATTGGCAATGGCTATGCAAAAAGCAGGCGGGACTGTCGTAGACACTTGATGATATGTCCAGGCATTGTATAGGCATACAACACCATTCGGTATTATCCTCTCCACATCTATCATCGTGTTTAGCAATGCCTCGGGAGCTGCATATACCCCATGACGCAATCTTATCAAATCGCCACGTTCTTTAGCTCGCAACACCTGTTTATATTCCGACAGGTGAGATATATCCGTTGTGGATATAGTCCCTCCGAGAGACGCAACTTTATTAATTATATCATTCATATAATCCACCTTAGAAGTTCTTTTCACACTACAAAAATACGATTATTTTCCGAATAATAGGTAATATTCTACGGTTAATTCGTAAAAACACCGTATAATACTACCAGTATCCGTTTTTCATATAAATCATATCTATAAAAGAAGCCCTGTGTCATCTGATGACACTGTTTTTGCTGTCTCGGATATAAAGTGGTTCTAGGAATTACTGCCGGATGATGGAGAAAATAATCGGGACAGTTCCGGGAAAATGCAGGAATAAACAGGAAAAAGCGAGACTGCCACTCAAAAACAACCCTGAGACAAGTTGGTATATGAAAATTGATATGTACTTACAATGGAGTGCATCTTACTGATAAATCGAATGTACAAGATGTAGTTGAGCAGTCGATTACTATAAATCTATCTTATAGATAAGTCTGCCGGTGAATTTATCAAGTTCATGGGTAGGCTTTATTTTCATCAAAAGAGAAGATGGCTTGTTCGAAAGTTGGTTGTGTGTTAACTGATGAAATAGCGCATTGTCAGGATATATACCCAATAGAACGAATTTGACAAGATCAAAGACTATTTTATCGTGAAACTCCGAATAAAGATAAACCAAATATCTCGGGAAAATCAATATTCTTAATATACTTTCTTGAAAAAAACAGTAAAAGAACAGGCATCATTCCGCAAAATATTACTTTATTCATTTTTACCATTTATTAAATAGTCATATCGTATAATAGAAAACACATCATACAACAGTAAACCACATTCCAATATAGAAGCAAAGTTAGTAATATATTTAAATAGGAAAAAGAAAACGAAACAATACGGAAACTTGCTTGAAGCAAAAAACACAAAAAAATGATTTTTCACCAATAATACCGTAATCCATGCCAAAATGCCTTGACTGAAATTAGTATCTTTGTATTATAATGCTATTTATTTAACATAAAATGAGAAAAGCTATTTATCTGTTATTTTTTTTAGTTTGGTTATGTCCTGCTGCTTGTATGGCTCAAGGTCTCCATTTTGGATTGAAAGCCGGTGTGCTTGGAAACAAAGCTGATATTCAAGGTATAAGCAACCGGGTTAAAACAGAGAATATGACTGGTTTTCAAGTAGGTCCCATGCTACAATATCAGACCGGTTTCTATGGACTAACCTTGGATTTTTCCCTATTGTATGTACAGCGTGGAGTGAAATTGACAAACACCTCCAATGACGTCAGTGCCGATATCAAGACACAAAGTATCGACATACCCATAGAATTAAAATGGGAAATGGGGTTGTCCGACAACTTTGACTTGTTTTTAGGAATAGGACCTTCTTTTTCCTTTTTAGTAAATGAGGACAATTGGGGACGCAAACTAGTCCATATAGCCGTAGATGCCATAGACAAGGATCTTTCTTCTATGGGATGGCGTTCCACTGAAGTCGGTCTGAATCTCGGAGGTGGCGTGAAGATAATGAAACATCTGATGCTGAGCTGCTACTATAACATCGGATTAACGGAATCCGCCAGACACCATATCGGAGGAGACAAGCATGACGCCATAGACCAGATTTTCGATGGTGATATTTTCAAATCAAGAAACAGATATTGGCAATTGTCCCTTGCTTATATTTTTTAATTAAGTAAAACAATAAAGTCCTATTTATATGGAGCATACATCCGCTTTTACTTCCATTATTGATTCGCAGCTTTTACCTATGAGAGTCGGAATTGTATTTTTAATGGGATGTTGTATTCTTGCCGCTTACTGTACCAATAAGCGCAAGAATATTGAAAAGAAAGAATATCCAATGCTTCTCAAAGGCTACCCGGAACATTGTAAAGGAAGGCTATAAAGGTAAAATATACAATTCTGGTAACTTTTAGACTCTACAAATGACAATCATAAAATATTTACTCTTTACATCATTAGTACTATTTAATTCTTGTCATTCTTACCCTTCCAAGAATGGACAAGATGATAAAACAGACGGCATTCGTTTGTAAGAGGAATTATGCTCTTTATGTAGACAGCATTATTAAATCCGATACCACCCTGCAACAGCGTTTTCATTGTTTAGAGGCGATGTTGGGCACGAATAAAGTATCTGTTTATTCCAGATATACCGACAGCCCCTTTTGAAATCAGCATTCAAAAAAGACGTTTTTGATTCTCCGTTATGAGAATTAGATATTATATCAGATATCACATTTAGTCCTGAAATCATTCCAATAAATAAAAATTCTTTCGAACGGCCTGTAAATATAGTACTGAGTCCTATACCACGGGATATTCCGCAAGGAGAAGCCTTAAATTCTGATTCTCTATCATTACGAACTGAATATGACTATCATCCTTTATCGGTAACAGGATACTATTGAAGTATTATTAATGAACAATTCACAGCATTTTCAAGAAATGTTCAGACGAAAAGTTGTTAATTATTCGGCAGTCAATCATGGAAGAGTTCAGCCAGCAACACCTTTTACGGCACCTGCATTCTTGGATACTCTGCAAATATCTATGAAAACAGACAAAGCTTTTTATCCGATAGACACAAAAAGCGTGTCGATGAGTCTGAATAATAATAATTCCAAAGTCCTGTTTTTGGGAGAGGATTATATGGTAGCACGTAAAGAAGACAATCAATGGCTACTACTGAATGGCAACAATGCATGGACTGATATAGGTATTGAAGTTAGACAAGGGAAAAAATATCAATTTGCAGCAAATCTTTATCCCCTTTTTAATGACAACAAGCCTGGATATTATAGGGTGTATAAGGAAATAGTTTTTTATAATTCTAAAGAAAAATAGTTTATGGTAGCGGTATTCCGAATAAATTAGGGATAAAGGAATTGGATACAGTTTTCGCTCATTAGATTTTTAAATTCAAATAAGATTTTTTTAAACCTAACAAGGGACATTCAGTAAAAAGATCGCAAAAGGATTCTGTATGTATAGTCAATCCGAATAAATAAACAAAAAAACTTCTGTATAACGAATAAAAGAGGCTGTGTCGTGTAACATGTTACGATACAACCTCTTTCACTATATTTTTTGAAAGGTTCTGTAACACTTTCAAACAGATAATTCTAACTACCGATAATCATTCATCGATCCAAATACGCCCAAAATCAAACTATAGAAACAGACTATCTTCGCTAATATTGGATAAGACGAGATTTCTATTCAACAAAAAGACATGAGGCAGAGACAGTTTCCCCATAGGTTTGTTTAGGACAAATCCACTCCATCAGCAAATACTCGCCACTATACCCGTCAAAGTAACGAAGCTTCAAAGGATGACACCCTTTTTCTAGATAGACAAACCCATTTGCTTCCACATAGCCGACAGCCCGATCATTGTCAACTACACGAACGCCTCCAATAAACAGGTCCGAACCGTCATTACTTTTCAAGGAGAAACCATAAGCTCCTGAAACAGGGACGGACAAAAAGCTTTCATACACATAGCCAAAATGATCCTCGTTTCTGAAATCATCCTCAAATTCTAAATAAGATTTCACTCCCTTTGCCTTCATTTCACCAATCTTCTCCAAATCACTCACAGATTTGAAGTTACCTTCATAATAGCGATAAGATACCCCCTGTCGCCTTCCTTTACATTTGATAGCACGTGAGAAACCGATATAACGTTCATATACACGACTGGGCTTTCCATCCTTATAGGTACAAGCTTTCAATTTACAAGGAGCATCCAGTATGATCGCACCTTCACAACGGGAAGCACTACCAAATTCAGGCTCAGTTCCATCCAGTGTATAATAGGTATCACCTTCACCGCAAGACAAAACTATTGACAAGCCTTCTTTGACAAACGAGACCTTCCGCTCATCAACATATGGCATTTCTGGCATTTCCTTTGAAGCCAACAGATAGGACACTGGTATTTCTAGACGTTCAGTAGACGAGATATACATATTTGTCACACGGAAAGGCTGTGTCAATTGAGAAAGAGGACGAGTCATATCACAAACAGCATGTGCCGGAATACGAATACGATCACTCAAAACGCCGTTATCTAATAGATAAGGAATATCACTTTCATTCAATAGACGGACATGGAACTTTCCATTCCTTTCCTCATAAGAAAGTACTTTCAACGAAGAACGTAAAAACAATTTCAACATGTTCTCTTTTCCTGCCAATTTCTGATCAGCATAGGCGATTGAACGACCCGCATAAAGGGCCTCCTTAATGCTTTCTGGCGTATTTTCTTTTGCAAAAACAAACGTCAATGTACGGAATTTCTTTTTCAAGTCAAACAGGAAATCCATTGGATAATGAGCATCCGTTGCTCCAATATAAGCCAAGTTATACTGGTCTGCATAATCGATAGCACGCGGATAAAACTCTTCGTTATTGAATATCTCAATACCCTGAATCCGCTTTTGCTCGATATGACGAACAATATAAGCAGGCAATTCGCTGTTCTTATCTGGCCACCCAGGATGATTCGTTGTAATGTAAGCGCCCTCCGCAGCAGCTTTTTCAATCAGGCTGTCAGCTTCAGTCTCTGAAAAATTTCTTTTTTTCGGCATATAGTCATTACAGTCTTTGATAAAAAGGACATTCAAGTGTCCAACAGGATCGCTCCCTGTAATCTCCAACCCCTTTATCAGCGTAATTCCTTTACTTTCAGCCATTGGGAAGGCTTTATTGTAAGAGACATTACAATCCTTCGTTTCCGTGTGAGAACGAGGCACTGGCTGATGATCTGTGATTGAAATAGCGTCTAGTCCTTCAGCCCAAGCCTCCAATACACGCATTTCAGGAGTGACATGTCCATCCGAATAATAGGTATGCAAATGGAAATCACATTTCAGAGTTTTATATCCTGGCAAATCTGGCACTGCAATGTGTTTCGGATTAAAAGCACGAGAGGAAGAATATCCCTCCAGCAGTTGATACTGTACATTTTCATTTTGTGCGGACAAAGAGACACCCCACAATGTACATCCTAATATAAATACAGACTTCTTCATTTATTGATAATAAAAATTTATAGATAAAAAATAATTTCCTGATTTTTGAAAAATTGTCACGAACATAAATAATAACGTTTCTATCCAGGAACGTTAGCGCTCACATTCTTAAATGTTCTATTGTGCACATCATCAAGGACAATCGCAGGACGATAGTCTTTTTCTTTTGCGGACAACTTCACATTTTGTTACACCTAATTTCAGATAGATCAAGCCTGTCACAAAATCACCAAGAGTAAACGCAACACGACCTCCGCCCTGTTCATGGGAGAAATCAATAACTTTCTGAATTGTCGCCACATTCAACGTAATTCCATCCGCTTTCGCCCCAAAGTCTCTCTCTAAAAAATCTTTTGTCCTGAACAAAAAACTCTGCAAAAGAAAAAAGAGACAACTCAATTGAATTGTTTTCCAAATTATTTCCATATCATTATATATTATTCAATGGCATTAGTAACATTACAGCCAAAATTATCCACAATATTCCACAGTTCGCCTTATCCTTTTGATACTAATCATTACATTTCTGGCAAAAAGAGACCTCCTTCATGTCTATATCGAATGACATAAGCGAAACAAGCAAGTACCAATTATATGCCGTCACCCAATCCCCAAAATAGGAAACCACTCTACCGATGTCTAAAGAGGCGGATCTTATAACCGCATTTTTCTCTCTATGTCTGCCATTTCAGCATCAATGCTGCAAAGGACAAAGAAATGAGTGTTTGTCAATTACAAAGTTCCATATTTGCCTTCTTCATTGAAACGAAACTCCTGAACAGAGCCATATTATTCACTACAAGAAATTTTCTCCGAAGCAAGCACGGCATTTACAACTATATTCGCCCAAACACTCCACCGATTCACTTATCACCTCTAATTTGATTTCTTTCCGCTTCTCAAACAACCGGCTAGCCGACAGGCGTCCACTGTGACTGCTGACCGCATCAATTCCGGTATATTATACGAAAACATTAACGCGTCATAGTAGGTTAAAGGATCCTTCTGGGGCAGCAAAAACGGTTTATGCCCCACCCCTTCCGAATCAACATAGCCAATAAAAAGACGTGTATAAAGTCCATCAATCCGCCTGCTGCTGAACACCATCCAACGACCATTACCGCTCCAAGAATGATAGCTCTCCGCCTCTTCCGAATTGAAAACATCCAAAGGATATTTTCTGGAAGTAAGCAAATCAAGCATATACAGGTCAGCTTCCTTATGCCAAATAGAAAAATTACCAAAATCATGAAGTGTAAAAGCCAAGAAACGTCCGTCAGGAGACAAACGCGGAAAAGAAACACTTTGTCCTTCCATACGCGCGTTGTAAAGCGTGTCGACAACTTCTCCCAAACGTTCGTTTTGGAAATCGAACGCTATCCGGCAAAGACTGTATTTCACTTGCCTGCAATTCTGGGGCAGCGAATCGACCGCAACCGCTGAACAAAAATATAAAAAATGCCCATCCGGTGAAAAAGTCGGAAATGTTTCAAAAGCACAAGTAGATCGTAACAAAGGAGAAGTCATTATTTTATGATCTTTCACACTATATATCACCACATCCGAGGCTGTATCATAGACCTCCACCCTATCGGGATCATGGCTATAGAAATTTTGGCGAGTCTTGTTCATGGAAAAAGCAATATAATCACCCGAAGGATGCCAATACGGATAAACAAAAGAACCCATTTGCTCTGTTTGCACATCTAGCTTTTCAACCAAACCGTCCTGCAGAATCAACGTACCAGCCAAATCCGCACGCGCATGGAACATCATACGTGACGGATCACGCTCACAATAGGCATGACAGTTCACGCAATTACCTTTTGTCAGACGATTTTCCAAAATAGGACGTTGTTCATAATCAGAAAGGTCACGCTGGTAGATTCCCATTTCCCTCCAACCTTCGTATCCAGGAGGAACTAATCGATAAGAAAGATAAGAATCTATTGAATCTGGGGCTATATAGATTGAAAAAGAGCGGTAACGCTTCCACTGATCCGACTGATACGCTAAAACAGTCAGACGAAGCGAGTCACCAGCGTATCGACCCATCCAATCCTTCCAATCGGAAACCGGAAATGAAAAAAGCCCTCGTCTGCCCTCCATCTGCATCAGCTCATGCCCTGCCACTTCAACGACCAACCGGCAAGGTTCATTCCCTAAATAGGAGAAATTCAATGGGGCGATATTCATCGGAACCGTCACACCCTTATAATCCGGAAATATATCAGGGTCAGCCTCCAACACTCCTTGTATTTGTACGGGTCTGTTTCCACTACAGGCTCCAAACAACAGTCCTGCAAGCAGACATATCATCCAATTAATCTTTGTTTCCATCATCCAATCTCAGCAAAAAGTAAATAATACCAAAATGTATGCTTGAAACCATCCAACAAGGAACGAGGAGCTCCTTGTCGTACTTGTTCATATCCTTTCTTAAACTGCACAAACCGATCCAATGTGGACGATTCGACACCATGTGCCTTGCAGTATTCCCAATCAACCTGTTGGTAAGCGGATAACTGCTCATTCGAGATACCATGTCGGAGAGCATAGTCCTCCTCCAATGTATGATAATAATCTGAAAAGAAAAGCAGGGCCTCCTGTACCGGTTCGGCCAAATACTGAAGAGCCGGAGTTCCATAATAAGAATCGACGAACGATTGCACATGATTAAAGTCTTTCGCCAAAAGCAAATAAGCAAGTGCATATTGCATCGCATTTGAATTCGCAGGATTAACCGCTACGATTTTATAAAGATCGTCCATAGGAGACGCCAAAAGAACAAATGAATCATCCAAGGGGAAAGAGGCACGTCCAGTGCCTAAAGAAGGATCTTGCTCCACAGCTTCATCATCAAACAAAAAACGACGTTGAGCAGTGGCCCAACCGGCATAATGCACTGTTTTTTCCAACAAGGTTATATACTTCAACGCAACCAGATAATTCCCTCGCATCAGTTCAATCCGCACCAACATCTGAAGCATGGTCGGATTATATCCATTCAACGCGAATAAAGAGTTAAAAGCCACATTCTGAGCAGCAGCTATATTTCCCATCGCAAACCACAAATGAGCCAAACGGACATCGGCTGATTTATTATTCGGGATATAAACAAGCGATTGCGGACCATATTGAGGATAAGTAAACAAATGGTCAAGCAGCACTCCCTGCTCTGCCAAAGAGAGATTCAAATAATTCGCATCATGATAGTGCATAATACGCTTAGAAGCTTCCCGTTGCAGATCTTTCCATTGTTTCGTAACAGTATAATATTCATATCGATATTGTTCAAAAGAAACTCGAACCTGATTCATCTTCCGATCCTGCAAGAAGAAAAAGTCCTATTTCGCTTGTCAAAAGCAACAAGAAAACAATCCTTTGCAACCATTTACCATGCAACAGCGACATTCGCCCCACCACAACCCCAAACGGAAGAAGCAACAGTGCCACCCAACTGATATGATGGAAAACAGGCATTTCTAATGTCCATTCATAATAATTGGCAGAAGTACATCCTCGTTCCATTTGAGCCATCACGCCGCTGCGCACAGCTCCCCAAGCCAATAGCAATGTAAATGGAACATAAGACAGCGAACAGAGACTTTTTTTGCTCTTTCCAGCCAAATCACAGCAAAAGGCACAACATGCGAACAAAGAGGCAACCGCTCCTGCCAACCCAAACAGAATAAACGCAACCGCCCCCCCCAGACACAATCGCATTCGCAAAGTTTCTCTGGCTGTAGACAAATAAAGATAAAGGCCAACCATAGCCATAACATAGGCAATCACCCCTTCATAAAAAAAGCAAGGATCAAACAAAGACAAAATCAAAGTCCCCGCCGGACAAAACGCAAGAGGGGTCAAAAACCATTTTCCTCCCAACTTACGCAAAATCCCCATACTTGCCAAGATGATAGTAAGAAGCAAAAGCACAGTCAAAGAGACACTCCAAACAGTTGAATAAAAAAACTGAACAAGAAAACGGGACAAGCAAAGTGCCACCCCACCTGGCTGCAAAAGCAGGCCCGATACATAATCGGAATCAAAAAGAAATAATTGTTGCTGTTCCCGATTAAAAAAAGCATACTGAAAAGTTTCTTTTAGATACAGGCTCAGCAAGAACAAACCTATTGCAATAAATCCTATCCTTCCAACAATTATTTTTTTCCGCTTCATTTTCTAATATTTTTAACAGGGAGAACGAGTCCCAAAGAAAAACATACCGATATTCCAAAAACTCTTTTCCTATTCTTTTCCACAACATCCACATATACATCTCCCACTTGTATTCACTTTTCCGATGTTCAACATAAACAAGAAAGGGCAGCATTTTTACCACCCTTTCTTTTCTAATATTATATTTTCCAATTTATTAATATCCAGCATTCTGCGGATATTCAATACCTGTATTAGACTGAATTACCTGCGTCGGAATCGGATACTGATAATTATACGGATGGAAGTTGGAAATATACCGTTTTTCTACTGGATCCCATTCGCGCGGTTGATTAGAACCAGACAAGTTTTCATACCCGAAAGCATATTTGCGAGCGCGATCATACATCGTATTACCCGTCGTTTCATCCTGAATCGGATGACAATCGCTAATATACGTTGCATTCGGATTGACAGATAAACGATTCAACGTGATCCAACGGTTTTCCTCTCCCAACAACTCACGAGCACGTTCATCCAAAATATAGTCAATATCGATATCGGCAGCTGTACAATAAGATGCATTAGCACGATCACGCAATACATTGATATCAGCAGCAGCTTTCGACTTTTCTCCCAATGCCAAATAAGCTTCTGCACGAATCAGATAAGTTTCAGCTATACGCAACATATACCAATCACAGTCATAGGCTTTGTTGTCACCGTTCGGATGTCTGTCATCAGAAAATTTCCAAAAACGAGGGAAAATTTCAACTGTATCAGAAGCCGTAATAGCATAAGCCGCCTCATCGGCCGTGCCTCTAGCCTTTTCTGCCCGTGCATAAGCAGCAGCTTTTTCATCCAGCCAACGCGTTCCCCCCGGCGTATACCAGTTTCGCTGAATCATGACCTCAGAACCACGAAAATCTACCTTACCATTTTTGCAAGACTCTTCCCATAAACGATCCCGTACATAATAGGTTGGAATAATACCGGTTCCTTGATAAGCCACATTCCCCCCCATCGAGTCACGGGCAATATTCGCTTCATAGCGATCTTTCGCACTCGGTACATTCGATTTCGCACTACCCATAATACCTGGTTGAAAACAAGCCACATTGTCACCCCATAAATATATCTGAGTTCCATTTGACAAAGTGCGTTTTTTCGTATCATTCCGAACAGTCGTAGACATCCAAACCGACTCGATATTATTGGCATTAATACGCCACCATTCATTACCGCCGCCACCGGTAGAGTAAGTTCCATAATTATATTGGCAAACCCAAATAGCTTCTTTGTTATCTGTTGAGTTCTGGTTGCCACCTTCACGGAAAAGATCCCAATAAGCACCAGCGGGAGCAGCCAATGAATTACCATAACGATCGGTGGCCTCTCCAGCACGAGAACCAAAACGAGTCGTCATCAAGTGATAATCTCCGTCCGTACCATCGATAACACGAGTAGAGGCAGCCACAGCATTATCAAAATCCCCTAATGCTAAACTAATTTCCGCCAAATAATGATCAGCGGCAGCTCGTGTAAGCTTGCCCGGTTTAGAGGCTGTCTTTGGCAGATTAACTGCAGCATATTCAAAATCCTTCTTACAGAATTCCCATACAGTTTGACGATTACTTGGTGTATATCCCGTAGTAATTTCTGTCGCATGGTGTTCCAGAATAGGCACATTGCCATACATACCGGCCAATACACGATACGCCCATCCCCTGAAAAATACAGCCTCTGCACGGATAGCCAGTTTCTTCTCTTCAGAAGAATATTGGATATTAACACGTTCGTCTATCATATCAATGACAGTATTGGCCCGGTTGATCAACTTGAACAAATTATCATACCAATGACGTGTATATCCACTTTCAGAAGTCAATGTATTCCAATTTGAAAAATGATCATTTCCTCCTTTTTGACTATATGTGTCCAATCCGATTCCCCCAATCATCCAAGAGTGAGATCCATGCGTCTGCCCCATCATCAAAGACTGGATCTGACGATAACAACCGTTAAGAGCCAATTCCATATCTGATTCTGATTGATAAAATGTCTGGTCATCGAATTTATAAGAATGCTCTTCCAAAAATTCATCTTGGCTTAAACACCCAGTCAAACCGGTTGCCAATGCTGTACTAACAGCTACTACAAAAAAATATCTCGTGAGTTTCATACGTAATTCTTTTTTATTTACTATTAGAATGTCAAGTTAATGCCGGCTGTGAATGTACGATAGGTACCTTTACTACCCATCCTGCTGGATGTAGGGCCACCCGCAATCGTACCTCCATCTTCAGGATCCAAACCTGTCCAGCCTGTGATTGTAAACAAATCTGTACCGGAGACATACAAACGAAGGCCTTCGATTCCATAAGGTTTAATCAATTTTTGATCAAAATTATAAGAGAATACCAAGTCTTTCAATTTTAAGAAGGAACGCGGACTCCAGTACTGATAGTTCAAAGAGTTATTGTATCCATAACGAGGATAATCATTAGTATGATTTGTCGGGGTCCAAGGATCAACTACATCCAGCTGGGCACCACTACCACCTATACTGTAAGCGTGCGGATTATAGCCTAAGAAATGAGTATCATTGCCCTGCATCCAACGAAAGTTGAAATACAAAGAGAAGTTTTTATAGCTCAATGTGTTCCCTAGATTAATGGTGAACAACGGGTCCATTGATCCCAAATACTGACGATCATTGGCATCAATCTTGCCATCCTCATTAAAATCTTCGAACTTCAAATCACCAGGAACCGCATTCGGCATGATCTTATTACCATCCTTGTCCACATAATTATCAACTTCTTCCTGACTCTGGAAAACCCCAACTTTCTTCAAATCATATGCTGCACCGATCGGTTTGCCGATAATTAAAGCATAGTAACTATCAAAACCGTAGGCAACCGCATTGGCCACATCATCCGCTTCTTCACCTTTGTAGTTCTTACCATACAAGCTCTTGATTTCGTTACGGTTCAAATCAAATACCACATTAGTTTCCCACCGGAACTTTTCCTTACCATCACCATCAATATTCACAGAATTCAATGTGATTTCAATACCTTTATTCGTCACTTTACCAGCATTTGCTTTAGCAGTCTGGAAACCGGTAGGATACGGAACAGAACGATTCATCAACATATCGGTCGTTTTACCCGCATATACATCAACGGCACCTCCCAAACGACCGGCCAATACATTGTAATCAATACCTACATTAAACTTTTCAACAGTCGCCCATGTTAAAGAACGGTTCGGCAAGGAAGAAGGAACCAGTCCGAAAGCACTACCGGAAGCAGAATCTCCAAACCAAGTATAAGTGGTTCCAACCGAACCAATCGTCGCATACGGAGAAACGGAGCGACTACCGTTCTGTCCCCAAGAGAAACGGAGCTTCAGATAATCCAACCAATCCGCGTTGTCTTTGACAAAATTTTCGTTACTCAACACCCAAGCTGCAGAGGCACCATAGAAGTTACCCCACTTGTTACCAGCAGAGAAGGCTGAATAACCATCACGGCGAAACGTGAAATTCGCATAGTAAGTACTTTTATAATTGTAATTAACACGAGTCAATATACCTATGGCAGAACTACTTGTACGTTCACGGCGAATTGTACGTGTATTAGCCAAGTCCTGTTTATAAACCCCTAACGTAGTTGGAACAGAAAATCCCTTAAAATCGGTACGGAGCAATTCGCTGTTGGATGCTTCACGTGTATAACCAATCATGGCATCCACATGATGGTTTTTAAAATCACGCGTATATGTAAAGATGTTATCTACGTTCCAGGTAGAAGAAAGTTGTGTATAGGAATAACCTTCAACATTCACCCCAAATTTATCCGGATTGTCCATATCAGCAGTATTGTCCGTATTCACCCAAATACGAGGATCATTAAAAACATCACGCATAGCTGAATTACGGCGGGCATTCAATGAAATACGATAAGACAACCCCTGTAGAAATGGAAAATCTACCTGTGCATACGCAACACCATTGATGTTATAATTACGCTTCTGATCATCTGTCCACAAATGAGAGTCACCAGCACCAGATCCCCAAAACGGACTGGCAGAATTGCCGTCAGGTCTGGAATTCGGCCAATTCTCGTACCCCGGCTGACGCGCATGCGTATAAGAATAGGGTGTCATCCAAGTGGCGTTCTGAATACGAGCAGGAACTCCCCATTCTTTAGCACCTAAATAATTCCCCTTCAAACCAATTTTCAACCATTCCTTTGCCTGAATATCCAACTTGGTCATGATGTTATATTTTTCATAATCATCCCCTTTACGAATACCCTTTTGGCGCGTATAATCACCTGAAATATAATAGTTCACAATTTTTGAACGACCGGAAACACTCACGTCATACTTTTGGCCAAAACCGGTACGTGAGATTTCATCCAGCCAGTCTGTATAAACACCCTCATTATAAGCATCATACTCAACCGTATTCATCAACTGAGCTCTATCAAAATCAGATGACCAGACAGCATCAGAAGGAATACTACCGCTTGCCTGTTTTGCATAGAAACGGTTGCGGAAGAATTTTTCTTCATCCGTCACCATTTTCGGCATACGAGACCAACCGGAAAAGTTCCAACTCGAGTTCACATTGATTACCGGCCTTTCGCTCAATCCTCTTTTAGTCGTAATAATGATCACACCATTAGCAGCACGTGAACCGTAAATTGCCGCAGCAGAAGCATCTTTCAGCACGTCTACGCTCTGAATGTCATTCGTATTGATTTCATTGATTGAACCAAAACTAATCACGCCATCGACTATCAACAACGGCTGATTGACACTTTGCTGGCCAGCTGAAACATCAGCAGGAATTGCATTCTTACCACGGATATTCAGACTACTGAAGTTATCTCCCCCCGCACTATTGGTAGGAGAGTAACGGAAACCTGCCACTTTACTAGATAAGGACCCCATTACGTTCGGATTTGGCAGAGCAGCAAGTTCATCTGTCATCTGCACATTTGAAATTGCGCCGGAAAGATCTTTTTTCCGAGCCGTTCCATAACCGATAACAACAACTTCTTCCAGTTGCTCGGTATCTTCTTCTAATTTGACATTAATAAACGTCTGATTTCCCACTTTCACCTCTTGGGACCTAAAACCGATAAACGAAAAAACCAATACGGCATCTTTTCCACCTGGAATACTTGATAAAGTAAACGTACCATCAGCACCTGTCATCGTACCGACCATCGTTCCTTTAATTGCAATATTAACACCAGGCATTTCTATTCCACCTGCATCAACTACTTTCCCTGAAACAGAGACTTGGGCAAACATCTGCAATCCTATACAGGATAGAAGACCCAAAAACAATAGAATCCGACTCTTCATAATTACTATCATTAAAGTTAAACATTATTTGCAAATATTCATTTTAAAAAAAAAACAAAACCATAAAAAATGGTATTTTTATACAGTTTTTTGACCATTCGAATAAATCAAACTTCTATGACTTTCCTTAGAAAAAATCTTTTTTGTCATTTGTTATTTTTTTTGACATAAATCCTTTCTTTTTTGACACCACATCCATTTTCTTATCTTAGTGAGATAAGGAAATAATATTTTATAACAAATTATTTTTCAACTATATATATATCATTCACCTCTTAAATGTTATTATTGAGTTTATCTTTTCACGTCTATTTTTAAACAAAAGAGAAGAATCCTTTTTATTATCTTTGTTTCATCGTTAACTAAATTTCATATTTTAATACAATAACACTAAAAACATATCTTATGATGAACAAAATCCTACTCTTTTTAGCAATTGGGTTTGCAACAGGAATGCTTTCTTGCTCACAACAGACATTGGAAAAAACAGATAGTCTTCCTCAAACCTATACGATCAGCCAAGAAAGGCTATTAGACAAAATCAAAGGTGGCTGGGCTGGACAAACGATCGGCGTAGCATACGGAGGTCCGACTGAATTCCGTTATCGAAGCGCCATGATTCAAGACTACGTCCCGATTAGCTATGCAGATGGGTGTATCAAGAACTATTTCAAGCATGCTCCCGGATTGTTTGATGACATCTATATGGATTTGACATTCGTAGAGGTCTTCGACCGTTTGGGAATAGACGCTCCAGTCGACTCTTTCGCACATGCATTTGCTCACGCAGACTATGGACTTTGGCACGCCAATCAGGCAGCACGCTACAACATTTTAAACGGCATTATGCCTCCTGCTTCCGGACATTGGCTGAATAACCCACATGCCGATGATATCGATTACCAAATCGAAGCCGATTTTGCTGGCTTAATGACACCAGGTATGCCAAATACAGCTTCCGAAATATCAGATAAGATCGGTCATATCATGAATTATGGCGATGGATGGTATGGTGGAGTCTACATTGGTGCCATGTATTCGCTTGCTTTCATTTCCGATGACATTAACATAGTAGTCCAAGAAGCCTTGAAAACCATTCCAGAAAACAGCCGCTTCCACCAGTGTATGAACGATGTAATCCAATGGCATCGACAATATCCAAACGACTGGAAACAAACATGGGCTGAATGTGAAAAAAAATGGAATCAGGATATCGGCTGTCCTGAAGGGACTTTACTTCCATACAATATTGATGCCGTCATCAATTGCGCATACGTAGTTATGGGATTGCTGTACGGAGAGGGTGATTTTTATAAAACCATGGATATCTCAACACGCTGCGGACAAGACTCCGACTGCAATCCAGCATCTGCAGCAGGCATTCTGGCCACTATACAAGGATATAGCCAGATTCCCGAATACTGGATGAAAAACTTGCGTGAAGTAGAGAACCTCAATTTTGCCTATACAGATATGTCTTTAAACCAGACCTACCAAACCTCTTTCAAACATGCATTGCAGATGATCAAACGCAACGGTGGCAGCATCAGTGGAGACAATATTACTATTGTCTGCCAGACACCTGTTCCAGTCCGTTTTGAACAAGCATTCGAAGGCATGTTCCCAATTGGTCGTCAGGAAATCCGGAAGGAACTAAGACACCTCGGCTCATTTACTTTCGAAGGGACAGGTATCGTTTTCACGGGCTACATCCGGGGACCTAAAAACTATGTTGCTCAAGTAGAAATGTATGTTGACGGAAAAATCATCGAAAGGGCTGTTCTACCAACCGGGAAAAATCATCGTGTAGACCTGTTCTGGAAATATCAGTTGCCAGAAGGAAAACATATCGTTACATTCAAATGGCTGAATCCCGATTCCAATGCTCAAATCCACTGTAATGACGCTCTTATCTACTCTAACAGACCGCTCCCGATTCCTCATCAATAAAGGGAACAAACTAAAACTGAGGACAGGCGGATATTAAATAAAAAAGTTATTCTGAGATTTATGCAAATAGATAAAAAATACTAAAAACAAAAAAATGAATGTAGACTACAATAAACACAACATTGTCAAATACTTAGCAAACAATAAAGATAAAGACATATGGAAAATGTCGGTGAGCAGTATAGGATTCCAATCCACCAAGTTTCTAGACAGCTATCCTCCAAAAGGCCATCCATTCGGATACACCTTCAATCCCGAACGAGGACGAATCTTAGACGAATTCTCCTTAATCTATATTACAAAAGGGAGAGGTACATTTCAGTCCGGCAACTGTTCCGAAAAAAAAATAACTAAAGGAGATGTTTTCCTTTTGTTTCCCAGAGAATGGCATACATACCGACCGGCAAAAGACATCGGATGGAATGAATATTTTGTAACTTTCCAAGGAGAATATTTTAATAAATTACTCAATAAGATTTTCCAACCTAATGATCCCATTATCCACATCGGCATAAACGAACAAATAGTCAAGCATTTTCTTGAAATGCTTGACTGTGCCAAGGCACAGTCACCCGGATTTCAAGCTGTCATGGCGGGAATTATGATGCATATGATCGGCGATATCTATTCGATCAACAAAAACTATGATTGTGAACCAGCTTCTCTGCAGAAGATACAGGAGGCATGTGTACTGATTCTAGAAAACATTTACGACAAATTAACACCGGAAGACATTGCCGAATCCATCAACATGAGCTATTCCAATCTCAGGAAATCATTCAAGCGATACACCGGAATCACCATCCATCAATACATTTTACAACAAAAAATTAGTAATATCAAAAAATTACTGGACAATACGGAAATGTCGGTCCAAGACATTGCAATGAAGTTAAATTTCGGGTCGGCCAACTACTTCTCGTGCTTTTTCAAGAGTAAAACAGGTATAAGCCCACTTTCCTACCGGAAAAAATTCGAAAAGTTGCAGGAAAAAGCCCCAAAGGCTCTGTATTAAAAGGGGACATTCAGTAAACAAACCATTTTATTTTAGCTCATTGACTGAATATCCCGAATTATATCATTCCCTTCATCTGTAATAACGTGAATGCGAAATATTCCGCTATTACAGGTAAAGGAATGCAGGATTATTTTTCAAAAACTTTTGTTGGAGGATGCGATCTCTCCGGCAATCAATTCATATCCTCTGTTATTCGGATGGAGACCGTCACCGATAAACAGGCTTTCGTCTATTTTGCCGTCTTGCAGCAATAGGGCAGTTCCCGGATTGGCAAATTCGTAACCTTCCGTTTCCACCATCTCCTTAATATCGAAGTTAATGTTCCTTACCCATTGTTCCTGATTACGGCGGGGAAGGATGCCGATCACTTTGACGGAGGCTTCCGGTTGTCGCTGACGGATGACGGAAAGGAGGAAGCGGAGACCTTCGACGATATCCCTGTCGCTGTTCAGGCCACAGTTGTTCGTGCCGATCATCAAGACGACTTTTCCTGCTTTGTAGCCGTCCAGTTCTCCGTGGTATACACGCCAAAGCACATTTTCGATGCGGTCCCATCCGCAGCCCAAGTTTTGGAAACCGGCAGGACGCATGACTTTTTCCCAGGTCTCCCGTCCATTTTTGTTACGGTGTTCCGGTTCGCCACCCCAATAGTGGGTGATCGAATTGCCTAAGATTACAGCTTTAGGCGGATGGTTGCGTACCTGCTCCAGGAAAGCGCGGTGACGGGCGTGCCATTCATACATGTGCGGTTCCCGGCGCTGGGTGACGGGAATGGTTGTTGTCAGGCTGCCCGAAGGAATATGCAGGATTTCCCGGACCTTTCTTTCTACGGCTGCCGCCTGTTGCTGCATGCCGAGATCGGACGGGTGCACATAGTCCACCCAACCACCGGATGGTATGTTCAGGTCTTCGCGGGACAAATAATATACATCTTTAATTCCTTCGGACTGAATCTGCTCGTATGCTTTACGGGAAGCACGGTTAACCTGGGTGATTTCGTTGTATTTTATTGAATCCATATACATATTGCTATAGCCTCCGTGTTCGATCAGCAAGATGGGCAGTAAAATAGAATCTTGTACCAAAATATTTCTTTTCGACTGTAATCGGTTCTATTTTGATACTTCCTGCGTCAAAAGATACCCCATCTTCATGGCATACAATACCCAGGATTTCTTGGAATACACGAGCCAGGAAATCCCAGCCACAACTGATCCTGTCCGCCATAAACCCACATCAACCGTAGGACGAGCCTCAAGTCCATTCATGGCATAAAGCAAAGAACCGCCTTTCAACAAGAATTTGTCCTTGTACTGGCTTACAGAAGCCCTGCAAAGCAGTCTCTCGTTGAAGTATCTTGCCAGAAGATACCATGTATTTATAGCCTGTCTCATTCATGAGGTTGAGCAAGCGTGTCTTTACAGACTTGTCATAGTTTTTCTTTCCCATTATCTTATTCTATTGCGATTTCGAGATAATTTTTCAACGTGTTAAACACTCTTAGGCGCTTGGCGTAATCCTGCAAACGGGCGAGATTACGGTTCGGCTTTTTCAGATAAGTACGTATTACTTCCGCGCAAACGTCCAGACCAATCTTGTTCCGATACTTCACCGCATCACAAACACTTCGTTCCATATCAGTAATATGAACTTTATATCCCGATATATCCGCATCCATAATCCCAAACTCCAAGTTCTCTTTTTTCCAATAATAAAGTTCTATAGGCAGGGCGTGTGGAAGCACTACTTTCCTTTTATTGGCAATGGCTATGCAAAAAGCAGGCGGGACTGTCGTAGACAGTTGATGATATGTCCAGGCATTGTACAGGCATAAACACCATTCGGTATTATCCTCTCCACGTCTATCATCGTGTTTAGCAATGCCTCAGGAGC